>ERZ773269.346-NODE-346-length-55871-cov-4.892361_pt1 | contig 55871 bp, 55 predicted proteins | sample MGYA00511958_ERZ773269 | MGnify/ENA primary metagenome ERZ773269 (study PRJEB29015, sample SAMEA2737761) | human gut metagenome | biome: human gut; feature: human-associated habitat; material: faeces | place: China | collected 2012 ... | reverse complement strand
TCAAATACTTTGGAGCTGAACACGCGCTTCCATTCCGGTTCTTTCAGATCAGCTAGCGCTTTCAGACACTTAAGGAATTCTTCATCCTCCACTTTGGATAACTCTTTCGTATTCCCTTTATTCAACTGTTCCAGCACATGATTACAATAAGCGAACAGACAGCTTCCGGATACATCCTCCTGCAGTTTGCACACTCTTGTTATTGCCTGTAACTGGCGTTCTCTAGGATCAATGCCCCCAATTAAGTCACATAATCCAGGAATTACTTCTACCCGATAATCAATCCTCGTAATATCCGTATTCATTTCTCTCCAGTCAAAATGCAGATATTCTTCTCCGCCTAATGCTGGAATTCTTTCTAAAACTTTTGCCTGTCTGACCAGTTCATCTCTGCCACCCACTATTTTCAAAAGATCCCCATCCACCTTTGGGTGCTTCATTCCTAAGAGATTCCCTATGCGATAGTCCTTTGTATTTGTCTTATTGATCAACCATTTTGCCAACGGCAGATTCTTTTCATTATATTCCATATTTTATTCTTCGCTTTTCATCTCCCGTCTCAACATTCTCTTAAACTAATTCTTTCACAAACCGAACTATATCATAATTCTTCTTTTGAATATCTTTATCTGTTTCCAACCAGGACAACTGATTCTTTATTAAAAATTCTATCAACCGCTTCTTCTATTTCTATTGTCTTTTCAATAGACGAAAACGGAGCCTCTTCTCGAATCATTAATTTGACTCTTTCACCCATAATTTTTTTCATTGAATTTAACGCCTGTGTTTTTGAAGTAATAATTTCTTCTTTTATCATATATTGAATCATTGTAAATGCATTTATATTTTTAAATTGCTTTAATTCATCCGGATATGATGTTTGTATTGCCTTATTCATTCTTGCCACTGCTCCGAAATCATGTGTACAAAAAATATATGTATTACGCGTTGAACCATGTGTCAGTTCAAATATACTAAAAAGCGAAATACAAATTAATTCTTCTGCCATACTGTCTTTACTTTTCTTTGCATTTTTCAAATACACTATAATATCTTTTATATAATCCCTATCAGCCGGAACATTATATCCACACTCCGAGAAACCGTAATATGGCATCCTTCTATCATTTCTAATCAAACCATTAAAACTTAAATTTGCAATATTATCATGAATTAATGTCGAAAAAATCCGGTTCCACTTTTCACTCGAATACCTCATAAATGTTTTGATATTTTCAAAAACAGTTTCTTCCCTCAACAAAAGCAAACAAAATCCATGCTCTATCATTTTTTCAAAAAACTCTTGATTTTTTCCTTGTAACACATTAGAAACAGAATCTTTAAGTTCATACAAAACAAGTTCTGTAACAACAAACACTATTTTTTGTTTTTCCTTACCACCGGCTATTTTTTCAAATGCTTCAAATAAACCTTCTTTTTCTATATGAGATGATTTTGTAATAAAACATGTATCTAAGAACATAACATTTTCCGATTGTAAAATCGATGCTATTACCCTTTCTTGATCTGTTTCAAATATATTTCCTGAAGAAGATATCATTTGAGAAATACAATCTTTAATTGTCACTACGCCTCCCCCTTTACAGAAAGATACGCCTCTTTCAGTCCTTCCAAACGATATCTGAAATCTTCTTCTGTTAAAATGCCTCTTTTAACATTCTCTTGACCCATTTTCTCTGCTTCGTTATACATTTGTGCAAAATCATCTTCATAAGTCGGTTCCATTATAGAACGATTCCCCTTACGCATAGGTATATTCTCAAATAGTTTCTTTTGCTTTTCTTCACTATTATTATACAATAAGATTTCCATCAAATCTGAATCCTGCGTATCAAAAATTCCCAACTCATAACATCTGATTACCACAGACATATATGTCGTCTGATAATAACTCATCAAAGCAAAAACCGTAATCAATTCCTGAATATACGAAAAATTCTGTCGAAGTTCATCTGGTATTTTTTTTGTATTTTTCAATAATCCAACAACCTGTCTTACGTCTTCTGTCGGCATTATAATGGCTCCGGCAAAAGCATTTGCCATCTGTTCTTCTTCAATATCTTCATAATTATTTAAATACAATTCCCCTGCATTTCCTAAACCTGGATTTTCCTGAATCAAGACATGATACAATTCGTGGGCAATTGCAAAATTATTATTTGCCAGACTTTTTGCCGTATTCAACACCAAATAATTGGAATTATTGAGTCTAAGCTGAAATGCATCAATTTCCTTGCTTTTCATCGGAATTCGCATGAACTTATATCCTTTATTATCAAATATCATTTGTGCAAATGTCTGCATATCGCGGATAATCATGGAACTTTGTGTTCCAACAAAATCATAAAATATATTCTTGGCATACGCTATTTGTTTACTGTGTGTCTTATTAAATTCCAATATCTTATATAATTTTTCTTTATTCATAGATTTTCTCCCCTAAATCCCACTAATATTATATATACTGGATTATAAAAGCTATATTTCAATCATTGTCAATGCATCATAAAAGCGAAACATCTCAACCAATTTATCAGCCGTCTTTTTATCCTCATCGTTTAACGTGCCCGCAAAAAAAGCTAATTGTCCATTTACAGCCTGCTCTTTATATTGATCAGAAAAATCAGTAAGGAAATAAGACATATCATGCCCCAAAGCTTTTGCTAAAAACTCGGCTTCTGATTCTTTTAAGTCAATTGTCCCACTAAGTATCTTACTTACCCGGCTTTTGTCCCATCCAGTCATAAGCGAAACATAGGTCTGTCTAATCTTTCTATTTTCCAAATATTTTTTCAGATTTTCTATAAATTTGCTCATTTCCATTAATCCCCTTTAGCCATTTCATTTCTATATATGCAACTTTTTTATTATTTTTCTTAATTTTACACTTTTATAATTTTATATTCAAGCATTTGTTGCGTATTTTACAACTTTATATCATTTCCTATATATCTTATTCTACATCCCTGTTTTTAACATTGCCCTTTTGACTTCAGACATAAATCATGTAAATATACCTTCTTATCCTTCCTGTGATATGATATGTATATCCTATTTTAATATCTTCATTCAAGCGTGTCTTCACATAATATATAATTTCATAACAGTTCTCCAAAATTATTATTCGTTTCTACTTCGTCTCCAATCCGCACTTATATTTCACGCAACTGCATAATATATCATCTATCATTTCAAATGCTTCATAATATGCTATACAATTTTCCCAACTCGCCGTAATGCGATTATAAATCAGCAGATATTTCCATAAATCTTTTGCCTCTTTTCGTTGCGGTAAAAATTCTGCAAATGTATCCCAATGAGCCAGATGCTCTTTCTTCAATACTTTTTCGCATAGTGAATAGGAATCTTGATTTTTATTAAGCAATGCTTCTATTATTCTTTCTACATCCTCTCTACATTCTTCGAATACTGGTTTTGGAATATAAGCTTGATGAAGAAGCATTTCATTTTTAAGCATTTTTGTCAACTCTGTATATTTTCCAAAATACACCTTAAAGGACTCGCATTTAGCTTCTCGCTCAAATTCTTCATCTATTTTTAAACATTCGAACAAATCGTGTTCAAGTGGAACTATTTCTGCAAAAATAGGCTCTATCTTCTCATAGTAATACAGTCAGACTGAATGTAAACGTTTCACATTTTTCAAATATGGCTGGTGGAATTTAGTCTAGCACACCGAATTCCAGTAGCCCATTTAGCATGCCATGAAATCTAGAAAATTTCGTTAAATTGGAACAATTATAACAGAAAACGAGAGATTTTGCCTAAAAACCTCTCGTAAAAATATCAAAATTTAAAGTGCGGTGGGATTTACCTTTGCACTGGAATTTACTTTTTCAAGTCAGCCTTATTTCCATCAAATCCAATCTGTATATATGTTAACTTCCAGTATTTTTACGACTTATTTTACCGATAAAGATATACCGATTTATTAATCAAATGGTAACTCCTCCGCACTCGGAATTTACCGTTTACCACCAATTAACGTATCACTTCTGAAGAATCCTGCTGTTTCTATTTTCTCATACTCTTCACATTTTATTTTTTGTTGGCATCGGAACAAATTCCAGTTTTAATTGCATCCCTAATCCATGTGCAAGTTTTTTTACCATACTCAGACTGGGATTTCTTGTTCCGTTCTCGATCCGGCTTATATCTGCCTGCGTAATTCCGGTTTTAGCTGACAAATCTTTTTGTGTCATATTCTGCTGCACTCTTGCATCAATCATCGCCTGGATAATATCATATTCCGGTTGCAATGCATCATATTCTGCCTTTACCTCCGGATTCTGCAATGCTCTTTTTTTATAATCTTTATAGCTACTCATTGCCATACCTCCGTTCATAATCTGCTTTATACTTCTTTGCCAGTTCTTTTTCTGCCTTTGGTGTCTTCTGCGATTTTTTTATAAATCCATTGGTCAGTACCGCCTTCTTGCCTACGATAAAGAAATACAGTACTCTTGTAATATTTGATCCCTGCTTGGTACGAAGCTCAAATATCCCATTCTCCAATGGTTTTGAATATGGCTCACGAAGCAATGGACCGTTCATTTCCAGTAAGTCAATTGTCCGCAATGTTTTTGCCAGCAACTTAGGCTCCAGGGAATCTAATAGTTCCTGCACAGGGCATCTTTCATCTTCTGTATCATATAAAATGATCTCGTACATTAGTATGCTCCTTCTTCTTTGTAATTATAATATGTCGTATTCAACATGTTTGTCAAGATGATTCCAAACACTTTTTCATATATGTTAACTTCCAGTATTTTTACGGCTCGATTTAAAGATATACCGATTTATTAATCAAATGGTAACTCCTCCATACTCTTTTTGATTTCGTGCTCTTGTACCACATATTTATGTCCAATATCCTCTACAAAATCTCGATACCGCAATATGCTATTGTCTTTAAAATATGCAAGCGTCCGATTCCTTTCTGTTATTCTGTCATCTTTTAATGCAATCATTGTCTGATAGCTGCTCCATCGGTAATCCTCTGGTTTTACCACTATTCTGGCTTTCACCGGGTTCAGATGAATATACCTGCTTGTCTGTAAGAAATAAGAATCTTCCTTCACAAGACATGACTTATATCTACTTTCAAACAAATGTCCTCGATACTGGTACTTATGATTAAAATACATTGCATATCTCTCAGACAAACACTTCATGAACCTTCCAATCTCATCTTCACTAGTTTCCAGTAGAAGATGTATATGATTCGTCATCATACAATATGCATGTATCTTACATTGATACTTATCTAATGCCACCTTTAATATCTCTAAAAACACCTGATAATCTGTTTCATCTGAAAAAATCTCTGTTCTCCTTACTCCTCGGTGCATCAAATGATAGATTGCACCCGGATACCATTCTCTTAATTTTCTTGCTATTTTGCGTTCTCCTTTCATGATGTTATCATTCATGATTATCTTTAAAGTAATGCGTCCACATCCGCATTACTCTTTATCACGTATACTTACTTCTATGTGTTTTCCCAATGCATTCGCATACTTTTCCAGCATCAACAATGTCGGGATTCTTGTCCCTCCCTCAAACCTTGCTATATTCGATGTTCTCACACCGGTTATATCCGATAATTCCTGCTGCGTTAGTCTCTGTCTCTTTCTTTCCTCCACCAATTGTCGTATCACTTCGGAAGAATCCTGCTGCACTGCTGATTGAATCATATCCGCATATGCCAGCAACCTTTTCTCTCTTTTTTCCTTTTCATTCTGATATTCTTCTCTGTTCTCTTTCATCCGATCCGCTTCCTACTATCAGTTTTATCGAATTATATCATTAATGATATGAAGTTGCAATACCTTTTAACAACTTAAGATTTTCTTAATGGGGTCTGACCCCTTCAGTCTTTATCCGTTTCTACTTTGTCTCCAATCTGCACTTATATTTCACGCAAAGAGAAAAATAATTCCTCCACACTGGATTCAACACTTCATATTCCTCTCTTATGATATCCTGACACACTCTCATCATATTTTGTGCATAAACTTCCTTATACTCATCCCCCATTGACTCAACCAACGTCAAACAATCAATCCACTTACACATAAAATCTTCTTTTAATTCTTGATTTTCCAATTTACTGTATTCATCAATAATATAACGCAGACCTTTTTCAGTCATTGTAATCTCAAATCTGTATTTAATCATTTGTTCTATACAATCTAGTAATACATAAACATCCATCTTAAGAGCAACTAAAAAATTTAGTATTCCCGTTCCAGAAATATTTAATTTTATCTCCTGTATTAATGACTGTATCGTTACTTCTCCGGTAACTATAACGGCTTTCTTTCCCTGAGCCAGTGCTAACGCGTCATAATCAGAAATTCCAAATACATCTAACCAGTCCCGTTCTTCATCCTGCACGTCACAAAACTCTCGATTATTGCTCCAAGTATTTAACTGACTCACAAAATTTTTTAAGGCTGCTGCCTCCCCAAGGATCTGCACTTTTTCACTTTCAGATACTACATTCATGTAAAGACGTTTTTCTCTCACACCAAGGCTGGATACATGTTCCTTATCATTTTCATTAATTATGTCCGTACACATAGTTAATATCGTATTTCTCATTGATTCTGGAACAAATACCTGTCTTTCTTTTAAGAATTCCGGCTTAACTCCAATCATATACAACATAATCACAGCTGCAAAAGACAATACGAACTGTTGTCCTCGAATTAAGTCCTCATCATAACGCTCTCTTACAATAATATCTTCACTTTGTACTAAGGTCATAATTAACTGAACCGTATTGACTCGTACAGTTTTCTGAAGTATCGCAAATGGTAATGGAAAACTTGAAAAATCTTTATAATTATCTAACCAATTAAATTCCTTTTCATCTCCAGGAATGTATTTCATAAGTTCTCTGCTGAAATTTTCTACATCTAATTTTCCATCCCTAGTTTCGATAGATATTTTTTTTACTGCATTTGCTTTCACCAATTTTTCTAAACATAGCCTAATTAAGTAACCATCCACAGGCATTATCTCTGATATATGATATTCTCTTCCTTCTATCATAACAAGATCGCCTGTTTTCTTTCTCAAAAGTCCTATTGTAATTGCTTGATCTCGGTATATGTGTGTTGCTCCCTGCCATATATATGGTACATCTGGCAATATGTTTTCTTCATATATGCAGTATATTAATTTTTCTCCATCCACCCCCTGTAACACAACTGCAGTATCATTTTCAATTCCATCTATTTTTCTTTCTGTACTATCCGAATCACTTATCTGAAGCATAAGATAATTTCCAAATATTCCAATCTCATTATCTTTGTTTCTCAGCAACGCCTTTAACATTAATTTCTTTGCTTCTGCTTTTTTATTTTCCCTGCTATAAATACCCGCAACAAGTGTCAATAATCTTGCTGTTCCAATTTTTATTGCCGCGTCTATTACCTTTTGTGGTATATTTCTTTGTAAATTTAATGACAAAACAATAGTAGCATCTACTACAAACAAATCGCTCTGAAAATTATCAAATATGTTTAATAATATATCTAATGCCGTTACTGCCTGATTATCTTCCATCAAAAGTTTAGCTTTTAATCTCAATATGTCTGGTGATACTTGTCCTAATGCTTCTTTTTTCTCTACTATTTGCATTGCTTCTTTATAATATTGACAATCAATCAATACTTTTGCAAAATCAACTTCTGCTTCCGGATCAAGCCATTCTAACTGTCCATCCTTCCATTTTTCAAATAATTCCGGAAGCATTTTTCGCTCTGTCTCATAAACTTTGAAAATTTCTAACCAATACTCTACATAATCCTTGTAAACCGATTGATATTTCTTCCATTCCGTAATTGCCGCTTCCTTACCATCACATACCCGAATTGATTGAACATATAATAAAAACAGATATATATCCTTCTCCAGAATACCATTATGACTCTCAATAGATTCTTTTACCTGATTCCAATTATTACATTTTTTTCTCAGTAAATTACAATATAACCAATACGTTCCCGTTCTTTCACCAAATTCCACAACTGCTTCCTCATCTATACAGCCCAAATCTATCTTATACTGAATCATCATAGTTTCAATCGCAGAATCCTTCTTTATTACATCTGGAATTTCATTCAACAACTCTATATTTTTTTCTTCAAGAACCACTTGGTTTTTCAAAAAAGTTCTATAATACAATAATTTTATCTTATTGTTGTTATGAGCAATTTTTTGCTTCATTCCAGACAAAATCTTTCCAATTTCTTTTACCCGTCCATCCTCTTTTACATTTTCTAATGAAATTGTATTAACAATAGTGTCCTGCTCTTTTTCTAATACATATATTTCCTCTATATAACTCAGATTATTTCCAAATAATTGCTGAATCAGCTCATGAATATTAATTATTGGTTTTTCTGCCAGCCACAATGCGCACACTCGATTAACAAGCCATTTTTCATTGCTATATTGTCCTGTAAGAGAAAACTCATAATTATCCACATGATGTCTATTCTTCTTTTCAAGCTTCATGAACTTTTCTTTTTCATCTCTGGAAATAATTCCTGCAATCTCTTTCAGGTCAGAATTTTTAATCAGTTTTTCTAATTGTGTCATTTTTTCTTTTTTATCAAACCAGTATAAAATCAAAATCCTTGTTATATCATCTGAAATATAGTTGCTTTTAATTTTCTTCCATGCTTCCAAAGCCTCCATATCTAAACACTGATAATCAGAGAGTAACGATAATTTTATTTGCATTGCCATATCAATATCCGCATTTTTATTCCTCAAAAACGGAAGCAAATCATGAACTTGTTCTATATTCCCTTTCCTAATTTCCTGACTTAAAATATCATATACTTTCATAACCTCTTCTGGATTTTTAATTTGGGATGTATGTTCTATAATTTCTCTAATATTATTATTATTATATTCAAGCTGTCTCTTACTCTCGCTTTTTTGATTTTTTAATATAGAAGCTTTCAAATATTGCTCACTTACCGATAATCCACTGGTCAAATATTCCTCGTATTCTGTATATATTTTCACCAGCAATTCTCTGACAACTGATTCACCTATTACATTAATTTCCCTTTCATCATCATTGAAAAACACTTTCAATTGTCCAACTAAGCCATTTATAAGTTCTTCTTTTGTGGTAATGTCTCCATTCGACTGCAACAGATGTTCATATATCTTTTCAATAGGTTTATAATACTTCAAAAAATCTTCAAACTTCCCAGAAGTTAAAATTGTTCCATCATTTTTCTTGATAAATTCTCTTAACCACTTCTTTATTTTCTTCTTAAATGACCAAAACTTTATGTTTTCTTTTATGGTCATCTTTCCGTCTGATACACTTTCAGTTATTAATCCAATCACTATATCCGATATAGCTGTTACAATTGTGTCCTTCACTAATTTTATCATTCCTTTTCTAAATTATCCTTGCTTCGGAAGTAAGAGTTTTTTACTTTCAGCATACACACCTCTACTTATCCCTAACCCTCCCCAGCTATGCTGGAGTTTAGAGGTTTAGAAATTTTCAATTACTTCTGACGAATTCCATTGCAGTGTTGACCGAATCATATCATCACCGATATGAAATCACAATACCTTTTTACATCTTAAGATTTTCTTAATGGGGTCTGACCCCTTCAACTTTTATTCTTCCCGTTCTTTTTGTATCTTTAATAATGCGTTTACTATTCTCTCTGCCAGACTCCCACTTATTTTATTATATTTATCCGCTGTTGCTTCCTCTCTAATTTGAAGAATTAGCTCATCTTTCGTCATATCTTTTAACTTTTTTTCATTTATCTGCCTTATACTGTGTTCTGTTATCTCATAAAATTCTTTCAATTCAATTCCTAAATCTAATTCCATAATTTGATTCATTAGCCTTTTAATAACGTCCCCATCTCCCCATTCATTTAACAAATGATCCAGCTTGTCTTTCTCAATTCTTATTATAGATGTGTTCATTAAAAGATTTGCCTTTAACTTATCAAGTTCATCATTCTCATTTAAATCAATTCTTGTAAACAACATTCGATACACAACAGGCATTTTTGAATTTTCATTCGAGCTACAACCACATACAAAAGCAATTGATCCAATATTGTCTTTATGATTTAACTGCTGATTATAAGGGAAGGAAATAAACATTAACTCCCCTAATCTTCTGTCCGTTAATACTACATAAGCTATCGAAAGTTTTCTCGAAACAATCATCTGTCCATAATATTTCTTTTCAGCTCTAGCTCCTGTCTCTTTCTCCTTTAACCCTGTATCTATAGAAAGTGTCGCATTGCATAAATCTCCTCCCCATTCTTCATTTCCTTCTTCCAGCTCTAATGTCCCTGTTAGTATCTTTCCGTCATTATCATGCCTCGATGGCTTCTCTGGTGCATAAAAATAGCAAAAATATCTTCCTAAATATTTTTTCATGTCCCTTGCTGCAATTATAAATTTATCTGTTGTAACAGAAAATTCTGAAAATACTTTTGATACCTCGTCCATCTCTTTCCACATCATCTCCTGCATGTCAACATTTAAATATTCACATATATAATATAATAATGCTAACTGTATGTTCCCATTTCTTTTTTTATTTAAAAGTGAAGACAAATTTCCTGTATTAACACTAATATTGTATTTCTCCTCGCAATATGTTCCTAAATCGTTTAGACTTTTCCCAACTTCTTTTCTGACCTTAAACATATACTTTACATTGCGTATAATTCTGTCATTCATCTCTTTGTCTAATTCAGCAATAGTTATCTTGTTGTCATTCATTTGCATTCCTCATTTCTTGTCAACACTTATTTTCACTTATTTTTATCAGCTTTCTTATAAAATAATTATAAATAAATTTTGTCAGTTTTTACAGCATTTTCTATAATACTTACAAAAGAATGTCGAATTTGGAGGTTACAGTTATGAAATTTGTAAAAATTTTAATCAACAACATTTTTATTCCTTTTGCCACTTTTCTTTTTATTTTAGTTGGTGTCTTTGCTGCGCTTTTATCCGCGATAATTGAATTTGCAGTACTCAAAGAATTATTTACTTCTGAATACCAAGAGTTCATCCCCTCATTTCTTATCGCATTAGCCTTGGTATTACTCCTCGAATACAGCAAACTCTACTTGCATTATTTACTTGGACGTTGGAAGCATAAACCAGACAGCAACAGCGCCAAATATATGAAAAAGGTCCGAATAATTGTCAGTATCCCTATTGCTATTTCATTCGTGTGCACTGTGATTTTTTCTGTTACAACACTTGATAAGGCATCCTATAACGAAAATGCATTTCAAACAGAAAAAGCTCGTATTGAAAATCAATTAAAAACAGATATTCAAGACGGAAAAGCCGCATTAGACGCTGAACAAACAGCTCGTCTTGAACCTTATCGCCAGGCAATGGAGACAGCAAACGCTGAAATTGCTAATTTTAACAGCGGCAATACAAGTTACAAAAAGTCGAAAAATAAACTTGATGCATTACTTGCTCAAGCTGAATCCGCCACTCAGAATTTCAACACAATGGAAAGTTCTCTCGCCACTGAATATAGCAGCAAAAAAACTGAACTTGAAAACCAATATCGTGTCAATGCTGAAGCAGAAATTGCCGCACTCACAGACAATGCCGACACCTCCAATGCAACTGCATATGATAATAAAGTGCTTTCACATTTTTTAGAAGTAATCTGGTCCATCGTATTCCACCACTCGTCTTACCCACGAATTGTATACCTTGGAATTTGTATTGTATTTGCCCTAATACTATCCTTATTTTTGGAAGCCATTATATCATTCTCCAGTCACTTTATGAGTATTCCTTTAGATTCTATTGTTACCCCAGAAGACATAGAATCTGAGAAATTAAAGACCTGGTGTGATCAATGTATCATACTCGGTATAAAAACTGCATGCGCTATTACAATCTACCTCTTTTTCATGCTGGCCACCTCTGAAAAAATTCAAGAGAATAATTTTCTTCTTGGGATGGCAGCATGTTTTATATCAATTTATATAAGTCAGAAATATATACTCAATAGCACAGAAGAATCTACGGCTACAAATAATTTTACTGCCGATTGCTACAATACGATACGTGACTCAATACTCCAAGGTGTACTTGCACTTATCGGCTACATATTACTAGGTTTTCTCTTTGGACAAACTGCTTTAGATCTTGGCTGGCCAACCATAGCCATTGGACTTGGCTCCTCTCTTTCTTCATGTATAAATGAACTGCCACAAAAAATTCTTAATGATCATCCCGCTTAATCCATTCAAGCCACCTGCAAGGGTGGCTTAACTTCTTCTGATTAATCAGTTCCACCTTCTCAGGAATAATATCATGACCTTAAGCTTTTCTTAATGGGGGCTGACCCCTTCAGTCTACTTTGACCCATCCAGTGACCCTTAATTTTCCATTGTTTCCATTGTTTCCATTGCTTCTATTACTTCTGGTTTATATTATAGCAATTCCACGCTAAACGGAAGGCTTCCTGACAACCAAGCTCAATTAAACCTTACAGGTGGTAATACTATTGGATCCATATCTGCTTTTTTTAATATGTCATAAAAATATGTGCTTATAAATCAACCATAATTATCGAACACTAGAAAACATATATGTGTGCCTTTAGGATCCACTCCTCAATTATATTATAGAATTTCATCAAGCTTCTTTTTCAGACTTTGGTACTCTTTCATCTGGTTTGCACCAAATTCCGGCAAAGTTGCATCTGGTCGTATGATTCTTTGCGAAACTTACACAGCCAGTAATAGTATGACTTTTCTTTGATGTCATTGTCTTTCAGCCATTGCCGGACGGTTACGTTTGCAGGTCGTTCCTGACATTGATTTATGATGTTTAACCAATTGGCACGCCTGACATTGTGTGTGAGTTGATCCATGATAGTTTGCCTCCTCTAAAAAACTATTAGTTTTTTCGTGTTTTTTAGAGTATCGCATAAAGATGCTAATTGTCCAAGGCGAGTGGTTTGACGTTTACTCCGGAACGTCTGGCAAACGATTCATAATCCACTCTAATAAATAACACCAAAATCTGACGCAATACTGTAGACTGTCCCATGTACCTATAGTTCTCTCTTCAAAAGAGTGTATTCCATTTCTATTTGACTGAATTGATTTCAAATAAAATATCTCTTCATCATCCATAAGTTTTTGAAAAGAATAATATTGAATGATTTCATCTAACATAACTCTTTGAACCGGATGTTCGTTTGTATGCTCTTTTATTTTTTCTTTAATAGCTTCCTTAAGTGATTTGCCCTGTTTGGAAGTAAGAACTCCCTGTTGCATTAATCCATTTATCGAATCAATAATAGGAGTCTTTATTTCATCCACAACAATATTTTCCCATTGTTTCCATTTTGAATTTTTATAATCATCCATATAGAAAGCTAAAAATATCTGCAAAGCGGATTCTGTGAGTGATCCAAGCAAAATCCAGCTATTTAGCTTAAATGCGTTATCATTAACGTTCTCCATATCCTCATATTGGCAATAATATCCATTCTGTATTTCTTCAGCCAGTTTTTTAGCAAGATTTTGAAATCTCCCCAAACTCTCCTCTGTTATTAATTTTATTGCTTCTTCGTTATAAGAAAATGGCATTAGATCCAACAAATTATCAACAAATTTGCCACTTATATCCACCACTTTTTCACCTAAGTCTTCCCAGCCGCAGTCCATTTCTCCATCCCATAAATATTCGACCATTTCTTGTCCTTTCTTCAATTCGTATTAATATATACTCCTAGCCCTTTTGTACCTTCTTATTTTTTGAATATTTTTCAATTTTATCTGTGATAGCCTTCTCTCGCTTAATATCTTGTTCGATAAGTTCTGCAATATTCTCTAACGTATTTAATATGTTTTCGTAATAATATTCTACATCATCCTCAATACCATCACCAGCGCCACCATCTTCATCAAAATCCATATATCCCACCGTAAGTGTCACATGTCCTTTCGATATTATATTTCCGTCCCCATCTTCTATTGATAACGGAATATCCTCCTGATCACCGGCTTCTACTACTCCTGAAAATTCACCAATATTAAATTGGTAGGTTTCCATTCTGTTATGTATCTCTATCGTATCTCCATATTCAAAATTATCTGGTAATCCTTGTTGTTCACTAAGTTTATACAATCTTTCATACGATTTATCTGCCCACAAGTCTATTTCTTCTTTTTCATCAGAAGTCATATTATTTATATCAGTTGGAACTGGGAACCCTTCAATATCTTTCATCCCTAATACCAATTGTTTTATACTGTTACTTTTTTCTGTATCTCTAATAACTGACAAGAACTCGTCATATATACACGCTATATCTTCGTATTCTTGATACAAATCATTAATTTTCTCAAATTTTGATACTATATCATTCATAAAAGAAGAATCTATTAATTCTTCATTCAAATAGTCCTCATACTTATCCAACGAGCACAGTCCATACAGGTCTCTCTCTTGATTTATTATATCCATTTCATCATACTCTTCTTCATCTTCATCTATTTCGAAACAGTCACGAATGGTATCACCATTTAAAATCACTTTAAATGGAACGATTTTCAAATTATTTTCTTTACGATCTAATTCAATTCTTATTCCAAATCTTGCCAAATGTTTCTCAAGATTTTTTCTGGTTTCCAAGCAATAATATGATCTAGTTTCTGAATCCCACACAGCATTGTCATAATCCTCATAGGAGCACACAACATCTATACTTGCTGTACATAATAATGTAGCCCACGCCGTTTCATCTGTGATCTCGTCAATGCTTCTCACACGACTACTAATACCTCTAATTGAAACAACCTCCGCATCACTATAATCATATCCACTTTCTATTCCATCACTATCACACGATAACCCATGTACTTCAACACAATCCTCATTCTTTATTTCTTCCTCTATCTCAGAAATATACCTGCCTATAAGCGAATTAGTTATTCGGACAATTTCTTTATATTCTCGCTCTTGACGATTTATTGCATTATATAATTCACCTAACGATTGGTAAAATATATGATTTTCAGAATAGCCACAAGCCTTTTTAAACCCTTTATCATCACTTATAATGGCAATTACTTCATCCTCACCAAATCTTTTTCTAATTTGATTTGCAATAAATGCGTCTGGAAATTCTTTTCTTTTTTTCTCGCTAGATTCAAATGGTGGATTTATAGCAAAATAATCAGAAACTATCCCGTCCAAATCCACTAATGACAAATTCAATATCTCTGGATTTAATTTCTCCAAAAATTTTTTCCACATCTTCAGGCTCTTTGTCCTGTATTCTTCTTTATTCAGCATTAATAAATCAGTTTCTATCCCAATTTCTTCCAAGAATTTATCCGACACTACATTTATTAGTTCTTTTCGCAGTCCACGAAATGAAGAACAAACTCCATCGCTCGCTTTTATGACATGTTTTTCTACTTCTTTTAAAACAATGTTACTTAATACAATCTTTATTTTTCCAGCTTTGACATGATTAACAAGTAAACCTAATGTACTATCTTGGCTAAAGTCCAATTTATTAGCATCAAAAATGTTCGTATCTAACGTAACGTATAGTGGATATTTAATCATACTTCGTCTCCTTGTATACATAATGATCCATAGGTGGCTTTAATTCTTTCTTCATATTAACATAAAAACTGCAGTACTGTATATTTTTATACATAATACTGCTATTTTTACTAAAATCTATTTTTCATTATATCTTGGACAATTTTTTAAAACTCATTTTCAAACATTGGCATCCCTGTCATCATCATGTCTTCATCCATATCTAAACCATCATCTTTTTTCCCTTTTGGCATCTCTTCCGGCACTTTCTCCACACCTACCTTATCCTTAATCCTCTCCATAAAATCTTTATCCTGCAACAACTATAAAGAAGGAAAACAGCACACAACCCGATTCCAATAGGTAAGCAGTATTGAACTGACGAAACAAAATATTGAAGAAATGATACTTGCAGGCAGAGGCCGTTGGAAGGTACTCGCTATTTTACGTTTACTCTATTATCTCACATTGAATGATTTTGAACAGGTACTTGCTATTTTGCGTTTACGAGAAAAGGACGGAAAATGGGAAGAAAAAAAAGTGACGAAAAAAAGTGACCTCTATTATCCAGAAATCACTTTTCTAATTAATGTTTTCGCTTAAATAATATTATACCTGCTATCAACGCAATCGCTACAATAATAGCACTTTTCCATTTTTGTCTGTTGTTAATTTGTACTTTGCATTTCTATCAAGTATTGTCACTTTATTATTTTTGTCAATGGAAATAAGATTACCTGAATCATCCACTGTAATCAGTGAATTATCTTTTGCCTTAATACCAGTGTCATATCTGTTTGGATTTTCTGTATCTTCTCCTGCTATTCCAACTCCATTGCCTGTATTATTACCAGCATCTGAGCCTTTATCTGAATTTCCGGTATCATCCTTTTTATTGTCATCTGCCCCCGTGTTATTCTTATCAGGATTCGTATATTCCGGATAGTCCTCCACCAGAACACAGTTTGCAGGTGCTTGAACTGATACATCAATCATTTTCATTCGCTTGCTTACATTTTCCTCCCATTGCTTTCTTTACTAATTCCAACCACCATATTAGCATCACTAATGACGCTGATGCAGACGGCATCATTCGATATTCCTTTCCTTCATAAACAATTGCATCTGGCAAAATAACCAACTTTTTCAAATTTTCTACTGGAATCCATAAGAATGTATCTCCATCCTCTAATTCTCTTAATTCTTTATCCCAAAAACTTTTGCGCAGTTCTTTCGCTTTTTCTTTCTTCTTTTTTACAAAGTTGTCCTCGATTTCCTTCTGTGTTCGAAGAGATTTTACTACAAATAATAATTGTGGCTTGCCACCCTCAACCAAATCCCGATATGCGGCAATAACATTTTCTTCAATTGAAAAAATAATATCCTTTCGTTCGATTTTAAGTTCATCCTTAATTTCACCTAAAATACTATTTTTTAATCCTTCTTTTGTAAATCTTTGATTTGCATCAAGTGCCATTTTTGCTTTCATTGACGCACCAATACTATCACCATATGTTCTTTTTCCAATTGACACAACCTTATTGCGCCGCACTAACGGAATCATGTTGTCGCTGCTTATAATAAATCCATTAAATCCTAGATGATTTGATAATACTGACTCTGACAGCGGCGTCACAAATGGACCGTACATATATCTATTACGTAATGTCTGTTCTGGTTCCCACTCGAAATCCATAACACGATTCGTTACTAAAGAATCATAATACGTAGTTCTCATAGTATATATTTTAAATCCTTCCTCTGTATTCTTCCAGGATTTAACTTTTACATTCAATTGATTATAAATGTTGGAAGTATCATGTGCTTGAAACAACTCTCTATAATGTTCTCGGACAAGTTGTGGCATCTCATACTGTTCTTTAGAATCTTCAATAATAAGATTCAATTTTCTAAACATTGCTTCCTGTATTACCGGAAATCTTACTTCGGAACAATCTTTTTTTCTTTTCCTGTTAATGTACTCCAAAGATTTTCCTGCCGGATTTTGATATGTAATTAGTTCATTAGAAATTTTACCATCTTCATATTCGATTTCCGGATACATTTTACATAATTTCTCGTAATTTTCTTCTAACTTTACCGAATCTTCTATATGATTCATAAGTGCCTGCTGAATTATCTTTGCTATAGTTTGGACAAAAGCCACTGCAACCATTGCAAAAAATATAGTCCAATCTAAAATTTCTAATTTCATAATTTTTTGATGATTATACAAAATTAATGTTATAAATATAATCACATACAGACATACACTAATGCCATCTTGTTTTAATAATGTATATAAACTTCTTTTCCCCCAATTTATTATCTTTTTCAAAAATTGTTCTCCTATTGTAAAGTGCCTGAATCTGTTTCGCTTTCACTATAAATATATTTCTTCTCTTGTCCCCCAATCAGTAATATTCAAAATGAATTTATATAAATACTTATTTATGCACCTATTATGCACCGTAGATATTTTATCATTGTAAATACAAAAAAAGATGTAATTTTTTCTGTTAATTTAATCTTAATATTTCAATTAAAAAGTCATATACCTCCTAAACGACTTTCCAATACATATTTCTATCCCAAACGCTCCATAAAACATTTTATTATCAACATATCGTAATTCATTTTCAATATTTTCATATGAAATCTGATATTTATTCATATCTATTTGTGCTACAGAATTATCTGTTACTAATTTATCTCTAACATAATATGTTTTCTGTTCCAAAACATCACACTGTTTTTGAAACTGCAAGTAAAATGATAATATGATTCCCGATAAACACATAAATAGTAATATTGCCGTCTTTAAATGTTCTTTAATATTTTTTCTATTAATCCAAAATTTCACGACACACAACAGTAAGCAAAATTTACACACATCGCCTACTAAAAGTATTCCTGTATAATCTGTATATTTTTGATATGAACACTCTTCTCCCAAAGCATTGATTCGAATATTCAGATTTTCTATCGAATCGCCTGGAAAATATGTCCATACTTCTGCTAATGTTCCTTTGGGAACCGAATACAAAAGCATTTTAGAAGATGTATAAAAATACTTCAACAAATAAAAAGATGAAACAATACTGATAATTTGATACAGTATATAACTTGCCATTAACAAAAAAGCAACAATAACTATCGGATTTTGTAAATACGGTATTATATTTTCTAATATCTTCGATACTGGTAATAAAATTATTCTTTTTTCTTTATCCACTTTTATATATTTCTGCTTATAATATTTATTTGATATTTTTACTAAGCCATATTTTCTATACATATCACAGAAAAATTCCTTTCCAAATAGAAAATAAGTAAACAAACAAATTATACCACTACTTATTATAGGTACAAGAAAAACATCCCAAATTTTTGTAAAATCAGAAAGTCCTTGAACAACTTCAAAATTTCTCATATTCTCTTAAGTAATTTACAAAATTACCCCCTCTTCATCTCCTCTCAATAATCCTCATCCCAACATTCCCAATCAAGCATCCTATCAAACGTAAACGCAAAATAGCGAGTACCTTGACATTTTTAGGTGGCTGCTTTGCAGCCACCGCTATTTAAGCTTTGCGGATCCCTGCCGGAAGTTTTTCTGACCAGGGCAGAAGATCTTCCAGAAAAGAACAATCCTTATCATCCATGTGTTTTGGAATCTCTTCCAAGAGATGCTGCACATAATCAAAAGGTTTCAGATTATTGGCTTTTGCAGTTTCTACAATACTGTAAATGACTGCAGAAGACTTGGCACCATGGATTGTATCAATCATCTGCCAGTTCTTCTTTCCGATACAGAAACCCCGGATTGCCCTTTCGGATGCATTATTATCGATTGGAACATCTCCATCTGTAAGAAATACCCGAAGATATTTTTCCTGATTTCGCGCATAGCCAACAGCATCACCAAATTTATCCTTCTTAGACACATTCATAGTTTTTAGGTACGCAAAAAACGCATCCACAAGCGGTTTGATAATCGCCTGCCGTTGCTTAAGCCGTTCATCAGAAGAAAGGTCATTCAGTTTCCCTTCTTCCCGATAGATCGCTTGAATCTGTTTCATCAGAAGAAATGCATGGGATTCCTTTTGATAGGATTTTTGGATCAGCTTTAAGGCTTCATCAAATCTGCGGCGACAGTGTACCCAGCATCCAGCAATGGTCAGTTCTTCCAACTCTTTTTCTAAAGTATGGTAGACCTGGCAACCGTCTGTTACACAGATACCGTCGTATCCTTTTAGGAATTCCCGTGGATGGGATGCATTTCTCGTCTGCTGGTATTCATACAGGACAATCTGCCGTTTTTGATACAAATGTCCCGAACGATATACCCACATCCAGCTTTTGCTCCCGGCTTTGCGTCCGTCATGGTTTACAAGCACCGGCGTCTCATCTGCCTGGATGACGTGATAGAAATACAATTCTTTATGAAGATGATCATAAAGCATTGATAGATATTCCTCTGCCAAACGTATGCACCAGTTTGCCATGTTCTGCCTTGTGATCAGCAGACCATAACGCTGGAATTCCTGCTCTAACCGATAGAGAGGAACTGCATTCACATACTTTCCATTGATGATCGCAACACCCAGAGATGGTGATACCAGACTCCCTTGCAGTAACGCCTTTGGATGATCCGCCTTTACCATGTGTTCATCTGTTTTGCTGGCATACACGCCGATGTGATGTTCTTCCACTTCTACCTTCGCAGGTACAAAATGATATTTTCTGGAAATGGCATCCGGTAACTGCTTCCAACCCTTGACACCGAATTCTGCTTCCAATTCCTCTTCGGACAGATAATGGTCGATCCGTCTAAACGTAAGGCCGGAAAGATCTGCTTCTTTCTTTCCCTTACGCTTCGGCTGCTTTGGAGACTTCAATTCCAGATCCTCAGGCTCTGCCGCATTAAGATCACAGACAGCTTCCGCTTCATTGAAAAAGACAATCGTTCCATCTACTTCACGAAAACAAATCTGACTGGTATCTTCCATTTTTTTCAGAAGACCTGCCAAAACGATTCTGCTTACCAAGGATCACCTGTTCCATCAGAAGCTGCATTTTTTCATTCGATGCGTGAAGCTCTTTTGTTATAGCTTCCAATTGCTCCTGCTGTTGTAAAAGAAGCTGGATAAGAAACGACTTATCAACACTATTTAATTGTTCCTCCGTATACTTAACTGCCATAACCAAACCTCACTTTTCTGAGTGCTATTATAGCAGAGCCAACGGTTTTTGGCTATTTTTGAATTCTGTCACCTTCGTCGTTTTGACGGTGGATAACAGTCATGAATACCTGAAAATAAAAGCCTGAATTTCAGATATTTATGACTGTTATCCACAATCTGAAAAGTTTTGGAATCAGGAGTGTATAGAAACTCACAGAAAGCTTTCAGAATGTGAATAACTTTAAATTTTATATCGCACAGAATAACCTGACATGGATGAAAATGATTTTATTTTCTGCGTTTTGCACAAATCACAAGAGAAATTCAGGATCCGGAACTTCTTCTATTGGGTGTCTAGCAACGATTTCCAGACCCTGCATCAGCATCTGATACTGGTCTGTGGTAATCTCCAGCGCTTCCTCTTTTGTACGGGGCCATCGGAAGTTCCCGTTTTCAATCCGCTTATACAGAAGGAGAAATCCGTCTCCTTCCCAGATAAGTCCTTTTATGCGATCCGTGCGTTTGCCACAAAATAAGAATAATATATTCTTATCGTACGGATCCAACTGGAACTGAAAACGTATAATCCTGGCTAAGCCATCAATTCCTCTGCGTAAATCTGTAAATCCGGTCGCCAGATACACTTTTTTGAACCCAGAGCCATCATTGAGCATTGCTGATCACTCCCAAAAGTGTTTTTAGAAATGAGGCAGATGCCTGCTCCGTGATTTCCAAAGTAAGGTGGTCTCTACATCTGATCACGGCAGCAATTTTATGTTCCGATGTCATATTTACCGGATGGATTGCAGGAGAAGGAACTTCTACAAATGTTTGTGTCTGCTCCGCAGTTTCCAGGTAAGCCTCACGGACTTTTCGGAGCCTCCAGTAATAACTCGCTTTTGTAATGTCATGCAGCTGACACCATTCATCGATCTTCATTCCTTGTGGACGGTTTTGACAGTCTCTGATCAAATCAGCCCCTTCACTCAGACGGGTTTGTTGTGCAACTAAACTTGTGTGAGATTTCATGACTCACCTCCTGTGGTAAAGTCTAAAAAGTTGAGTACTAAACTATTTGGACTTTGTAGTAATGAGTCTATTATCTCACATTGGATGATTTTGAACAGGTACTTGCTATTTTGCGTTTACGCAATATTCTTCTATGCCTTACAATGATAAAATCACAGAAACTGAAACTGATCTTGCACAATATATTATAAGTCCCGGTGAGTAATTCCGGGACTTACATTTTATTACCGTCATTTTTACCGCTTCATACATGTATTTTTTCTTGCTTTTATTATACACTAATATTACCCACCACAAAACAAATATTGTAATCACTGTTTGAAAAACACCTAGTTTTACAACCTTATCTATCACACCAAGTACTTCGAAATGAAGTCCATAATATAATAAACTATCTTTCCCTATTTTAGCTAAGATTTTCATTTTTTCTAGCTACATCGAAATACAAATTATAACAAATGCCCCTGTTAAACCGCTCAATATATACAACGGCCATACTCCTATTGTCATACTGCTCAAATCAAAACGTACATGGGATATGCTGTAATTCATCCCAACAAAAATAATAAAAAGTATGCCCATTACAATAATAATCTGCTTACTATATAATTTTATTGTATCTAATTTTCCTTTCACTTTAACTCCACACAGCAACCACAAAACTGCAAATGGCAAAATCGAAAGTATTGATGCACCCCCTGTAATCTCGTAGAATATTATACACCCTGCACTTCCTATGATATAACTAAACAAGGCTAACTGTTTCTTACTTCTATACAAATATTCCAATCCATAAACTGCTATATTTGCTAAGAACAAACATGGCAAAAACCATAATCCATAAACAGTTGTTGATATTCTACCACTTACAGGGATAAAAATACTAAACAGACCACTTTTTAAATCAAACTTATACCCCCCAATTATTTTATACTTCATAAACTGATAGCCAAGGAATATAAACGCTAACGCAATATATGGCATTATAAGTCCTTTTAATCTCTTTACTATAAATAAATTCTTATTTTCATTTAATTTATAGTCAACCCTGCCAAAAAGAAAAACGCTGCCATGTGAAAAGAATTAATAACACTTGCTGCAACTCCGCTAATTTCACTATGACCTAACACAACTAATACTCTCAAAATTCCCTTCGCTATATCTATCCATTCAATTCTTTTACTCATCTTTATACCTATTTTTATCGTAGTGTAAACAAACTTTCTCAAACACCAACATCACACTTACGCCTAATGCCATTCCTATTGTATTATTTATTACATCATCCACTTCTGCATAACCTAAATTCCAAAAATATTGACTCATTTCTATTATTAAACTTAAAAATGTTCCAAGCAAAATAATTCTTTTTCTATTCCACCTACTTCCGGAAAATATTCCAAGTGGATAAAATAATAAAATATTCATATAATTACCTCGAATTTTATCCCTACTTAAATCAGAAAAAGGCATCAGCGAAATAGAAAGTCCTACTTGTTCGTCTCTCGCAAACAATGTTATTATTAATATCAGTAAAATGTATATAAATATCTCCACATCAAAACAAATAGATAACATTTTCTTATTTTGCATGCTTTTATTAATCCAACTATAGCCAATTAAATATATAAAAGTGAAAATCACTATACTTATAAAAATTTTTAATGGCGAATTATAATATATATTCTCTAACAATTCACTTAGCATTTTTCCAATTTCCATCAATCAATTCAAAGGCTCTTTTAAATTTTTATCTGCTCTTTCGTTTTGCTCCTATTTTGCCTTTACTTCATCAATAAATAGTTTTATTCCCTCCTCAAAATTAACCACTGGTTTCCATCCAGTATCTTCACGTAGTCTTGTAATATCAGCACATAAATTCATAATTGCATTATTGGGATATGGTAAATCACCTATCCCAATAATAGCTTTTTTATCAATATTGTCTTTTATAATATTGATATATTCAAATAGTGGTCTGGCAACACCACTTCCTAGATTATATGTATTATAACCATCTGCCTTTTCTCCAATTTCTACAAATGCCTTTCCTGCATCTGATGCATATAAATAATCCCATTTTTGCTCGGCTTTTGTAAAGCTTGCTTTCTCGCCTGCGAGGATTTTTCGTACAGTTGATGAAATCATCGTTGTTGGTTTATCATACTTTCCATAAATGCTGAATATCCGTACCCAAAAAAAATCTATTCCAATTCTTTTGGCTTCTTCCATTCCTAGTTTTCCAGCCGCATACTTTGCAATACCATATGGCTGTATAGGTTTTTCCATCGAATTTTCATTTATTTTCTCAATATTTAATGGACCATATTCAGCTTGTGATCCTGCTCCCACAAACTTTTTACATCCTAATTTGTGGGCAATATCAAGAGCATTTAATGTGTATTGTATATTTTTAGACTGTCCTAAAATATCCTCATTTCGCTTGCTTCCAGTTACGCTCCAGGCAATATGATAGAATACATCACAATTTTCGTTAATAAGTTCTGGCAATCTATAATATTTATCTATATCGCATTCTATTATTATTATTCTATTATCTTTCGGAATCCGCTCTCTTTTTACGCATCCCTCTCTTATTATCGCATATATTCTATCTATTTTTTTTTCAAGACAAGCCTCTATTATTGCACTTCCTACCATACTGGTAGCACCTGTAATTATAACTTTTCTCATATCCTCCTACTTTCTTAACAAAGGTATATACATATTCTTTTTCAATTCCTCTTCTGAAAGAAAAGGTGCCAGATCCTCTAGTGGTGCCGATACCATTTTACCATCAGGCATTTTTTTACTCGATGCTTTAGGCTCTGTAATCTGTGTTGTGGACAACATCATTTCACACAAACAAGGGCCTTCTTGTCTCAATGCCCATTTTATTGCTTTTTCGACGTCCTTATTTGTAGAACATCTCAAAAATGGCATACCATATGCTGGAATCAATTTAGCCAAATCTGGAAAACTTAAATCACCGCTTTCTTCTCCAATTCCTACTAATGGTTTTCCAAAATAAGTATTTTGTGTCATTCTTATAGAATGATATCCCTGATTATTCATGATGAATATTTTAATTGGCAATTTATTATGGATAATAGTTTGCAGCTCCTGAATATTCATTTGAAAACCACCATCACCAGTACACAGAATAGTTCTTTTATTTTCTCGTGCAATGCATACTCCTATTGCCGGAGGCAAATCATACCCCATCGAAGCACACGAAGGGTTTGCAATAAAACGCATACCTTCTTTAATTACACTTGCCTGACTGCCAACCACTCTTGATGTTCCTGCACTTACAACAAGACAATCATCTGAATTTAATAGATTTGTTAATTTTTTATATATTGAATATATATTCGGTTTTAAGTCTGTCTCATGTTTCTCAAGAACAACTGGATATGTTTTTTTCCAATATTGACACTGCTCAATCCATTTTTCTTTCGGTTGCAACTTTCCAGTAATATGATCATTTAACATATCTATCAACTCATTTACATTGCAACATACTTTTACATCTGCACTAATGCTATCTTTTTCAAGTTCTTCCGGATCTATATCATTTATAATTTTATAAGCACTTCTGGCCCATGATTTATAATCAAATCCTGTTTGGAAAAAACTCAATCTGCTTCCTAACGATAATAGCACATCACAGTTTTGAATTGCAAAATTCCCAGCACGATCTCCCGTAGTTCCATTTCTTCCTACATACAAAGGATTATCTGATGCAATTGCATCTATGCTGCTCATGCCAGTAACAACTGGGATATTCATTTTTTCTATTAATTTTAAAAATTTATCATGTGCGCCTGCTAATCTAACTCCATTGCCTACAAAAACAACCGGACGTTCTGATTTTTCAAGTTTATATATAATATCACTAACTACTCTCTTATCTATTTTCTTTTCTTTTTCTTGAGGTACATAATGTATCAATTCGTCTGTTTCTATTATTGCCCCTTGAACATCTAATGGAATATCCAACCAACAAGGTCCTGGTCTTTCCGTCTTGGCTATATATAGTGCTTTTTCTAAACAGAATGCAATTTTCAAAGGATCTGAAACAAGTTCGCAATACTTTGTCATATTGCTTACTGAACCAATTATATCGAATTCTTGAACTCCCCTTGTTCTTAATTTCAATCCTGAAGCATACACTGTTGTCGCATATCTAGCTTGTCCTGAAAAAACCAACATCGGAATTGAATCCATCCAGCCACCTGCTACCCCTGTTATTGCATTGGTTGCTCCTGGACCTGTTGTTACGCAAACTGCAGCAATTTTATTATCAATTCTTGCGTAAGCTTCTGCTGCCATAGCAGAAGCTTGTTCATTATGATTATAAGTACAATGCAGTCTAGGATGATGTCCAAATGAATCATTCATATGCATTGCTCCGCCGCCTGTTACAGTAAATACATCCGTAATACCATTGTCCACTAAAAAATTAGCAATATAATCTGTTACTTTTATTTTCATAATCTGCTCTTTTGGTACTCCTTCTATAATCTCTATCGTTTTACTGCCTCTTTAATCACTTGAGCCATGTAATCTATCATTTTATCTGTCATTCCCGGATATACACCAACCCAAAAAGTATTATTCATGATAAATTCTGTATTTTCCAAAGAATCTACTACTCGATATGCATCTGTATCACGAATCTGGTCAAAACATGGATGTTTTATCAAATTACCACTAAAAAGTAATCGTGTCTGTATATTATGCTCCTCGATATATTTCGTCACATCATTTCTCTTTATTCCGCTTTCTGGTTTAACGCTAATTAAGAATCCAAACCATGATGGACGACTATTCTCTGCAGGCACTGGTAAAATAATCTTATCCTGAATTTCTTGCAATGCTTTATACAGTCTTTCCCAATTATGTCTGCGACGTTCAATAAACGTAGGGAATTTCTTTAATTGTTCACAACCAATTGCTGCTTGCATATCAGTTACCTTAAGATTATAGCCTAAATGACTATACACATATTTATGATCGTATCCCTTTGGTAACTCACCAAACTGTCCATCATAGCGATGCCCACAATAGTTATCCTTTCCTGATGGACATATACAATCGCGTCCCCAATCACGGAAAGATAATATTAAACGATTTAACTTTGCATTATTAGTATATACACATCCGCCTTCACCCATTGTCATATGATGTGGTGGATAAAAGCTAGATGTTCCTATATCTCCCCATGTTCCTGTAAATTTAGTTATTCCATCAATTGTATACTCTGTTCCCAAAGCATCACAATTATCTTCAATTAACCATAAATTGTTTTTATCACAGAAATCTTTAACTTCTTTCAAATCAAACGGATTTCCTAACGTATGTGCAATCATGACCGCTTTGGTCTTTTCACTCAATGCCATTTCTAATTTTGTTACATCAATATTATATTGTGGAACTGTAACATCTACAAATACTGGAACCGCCCCATACTGAAGAATAGGGGTAACCGTTGTAGGAAACCCACATGCAACTGTAATCACTTCATCTCCACGCTTGATTTGCCGTTCGCCTAATTCGGCTGCTGTTAATGTCATAAAAGCTAATAAATTAGCCGATGAGCCACTATTAACCAAATGAGCATATTTTACTCCAATCCAATCTGCAAAGTTCTTTTCAAATTGTTCCGAAAAACGACCTGTTGTCAACCAGAAATCCAACATAGCATCTGTCAACGCACACATTTCTTTTTCATCATAAACTCGTGATGCATAACTAATACGATCTCCTGGCTCAAAATTTTCTTTTGATTCAGCTTTTTCTTTAAAATCATGATAATATTCTGTCACAATTTCTTTAATGTATTCTCTTGCTTCTATTTCATCTTTCCATTTTGTCATGTTATTAATTCTCCTTATCAAAAAATTCTGAAATCTCACTATCCATTTCTTGTGAAATATTACCACCAGTTAACCAAACTTTACTAAATCGACATACCATTTCCATACATTCACTTATATGCCATCTCGGTTGCCAACCAAATACATTTTTAATTTTACTGCAATCTAATTTAAGATAATTTGCCTCATGAGGAGAATCTGTTTCTGCCTGATTTTCCCAAGAAGCATTATCACCCCAATGTTGTACAAATAAATCTACTAATTTCCCTGTTGTAACACAATCACTTTCATCTGGACCAACATTATAATATCCCTGATATGTAATGTCTTCATATTGTTTTCCGGCAATCATTAGATAAACCGCTAATGGTTCAAGTACATGTTGATATGGTCTTGTTGAATATGGATTTCGTACTCCAATTACTTCTCCTTTTTCCATTGCACGAACACAATCTGGAATTATTCTATCAACAGCAAAATCACCACCTCCGATTACATTTCCCGCTCGTGCAGTAGATATTGCAATTTCCTTATCAGTAAAGAAACTATTTTTATACGAATGTGTTACAAGTTCTGAACATGATTTACTATTAGAATACGGATCATATCCATCCAATGGCTCACATTCTCTGTATCCCCAACACCATTCATTATTCTGATAAACTTTGTCAGTTGTAACGTTCAATACAGATTTTACACAGGAAAAATGTCTTACGCATTCCAATAAATTAACTGTTCCCATTACATTTGTTTCGTAAGTATATCGAGGATTTTTATAGGATTCTCTTACAATTGGTTGTGCGGCCAAATGAAAAACTATTTCTGGTTTTGTTGCATCAAATACCTCATATAGATGCTTAAAATCTCTAATATCACCAATCACACTATTCATATTATTTTCTAATCCTGCAAGCGAGAACAAATTTGGAGTTGTAGGTGCTTCCAAACTATATCCTGTTACTTCTGCTCCTGCATTGACAAGTATTTTACACAGCCATGTTCCCTTAAATCCAGTATGTCCTGTAATCAGAACTTTCTTTCCTTTATAAAATGATAAATTAAACATTTTAATCCTCCCATTTTTTCCACGGAGCCTTATTATTTTCTAATAATTTTTCAAGCATGGCTTTTTCTCTAACGTTATCCATACATTGCCAGAAACCTTTATGAAGATATGACATCAATTGTCCCTCTTTCGCTAACAATTCTAATGGTTCTTTCTCAAAAACTGTATCGTCACCTTCTATATAATCAAATACTTTTGAATCAAGAACCATATAGCCAGCATTAATACGCGCTCCGTCCGAAATACTTTTTTCTCGGAATGATTTTACAGCATTATCTCCACCTATATCTAAAACCCCTTTGGACTGATCTTGCAATACAGCAGTTAATGTTGCAATTTTACCTTGTTCCTGATGATAAGCAATCAAATCATTTATATTTACATCACACACACCATCTCCATAGGTCATTAAAAAAGTCTCATCCCCAACATATTGCTGTATTCTTTTAATTCTACCACCGGTCATTGTGTGAAGTCCTGTATCTATAATTGATACTTTCCAAGGCTCACAATTACTATGATGCACTATCATTTCATTTTTCTTGTTAGTATAATCAAATGTAATATCACTACTCATTAAAAAATAATCAGCAAACCATTGTTTGATGCACTCTTGCTTATAACCTGCACATATAATAAATTCATTGTGCCCATAATAAGCATACTCTTTCATGATATGCCAAAGTATAGGCTTCCCCCCTATTTCAACCATTGGCTTCGGTTTAAATTGGGATTCTTCAGAAATTCTTGTGCCAAATCCTCCTGCTAAAAGAACTACCTTCATACTGTATCCTCCTCATCTCTTTCAATTAAAATTTATCATCTAGCAAAAATTGTTTTTATCCCGCTATTTATTCTTCTTAGCAAATATAATATTTTTAGTTTACTTTTGGAATACTTCAGGGGATATATATCATTTATTTCTTCTGATGTAATAATTACATTTGCCTCTAAACCTTTGCTTCTATAATAATTTAAACAATCGGCATAATGCTCATTTTTAAAAACTCTCACTACAAAATATTTCTCTGATAATAATTCCAGGAATTCATAATAGGCTCTAATCAAACCAATAAGCGTTGATTTTTTATAAGTATCATTTTCTCCCCATCTATATTGTCCATAATCATAATAAGTTCTATAAACGCCATATTTTCCGAGCATAAAATACGGAATATAACAATCTGCACAAGGGGATAATTCTGAATTATATCCCCCCAATTCAATAATTGCTTTCCGATTAATCAATGTCCCACATGTCGGTGCTCCCGCCCATGTTGCACCACCACCACATAATACATCCATATAATTATATTTTATCAAAGCTGTCTTCTTTTTTGAAAGTTTCTTTCGTTCATTTCTTTTAATTGCATTAAGTTCTTCACTATATATAGCTTCCGCACTTGAACGAACATATCCTATCGGCTTCTTATCCTTTTGATGTTGTATAATAATTTGATTCATTGCATTTAAACAATCTTTCTTCATTAAGTCATCATCATGACACATAACAATCCAATCAGCTCTCGCAACTAATATACATCTATTCCAATTTCCTAATGCTTTCACATTTACTCTATTTTTATAGTAAAAAATATTATCAATATTTAACTCTCTTATCATTTTTTCAGTATCATTTTCATTATCAGTTGCTTCATTGTCAACAACAATTATTTCATACTGAAAATCAACATTTTCTTGATTAACTGCACTTAATATAGTATTTTTTAATAATTCCGGTCGACCAAATGTCGGAATCACCACTGACATTCTCGGAGTAGGAGTACTTTCATAATCACCATATTTTAAATCGCACGGAATATCTTTGATTTTTTTATAGTTATCTTTGATTTTGTATTTTAGATTCAAATTATTTTCCAACGTATTCTTATCTTCCTTCCTTAGTTTTCAATAAAAACATTTGCATTATCTGTATAAATTCTTTTATATTTAATATACATATGATTATCACACATACACTTGCAACCATCCAACCCCACATACAATTTTGTAAAACTGCACATATTTCTACAATAAAAAAAATATATCCCGGGATTAAACGAATAAGATTAAAATCCATTTTAAATAATTTACTTGTGTTAATCATATCTATAATCCAAATTATTGCATAACCAACAACAGTTGCGATTGCAGCTCCTATCCCACCAAATTTTGGAATCAAAATAAAATTTAATATAATATTGGTAATTGCACCTGTCATTGATGCCCAAAACAAAGTTCTTGTTTTTTTAGATGCATTAAAAATAGATTCGACAAACTGTGCCAGTGCACTTAATGTATATGCTAAAATTAAAAAAGGTGTGATTTTCCATGCCTCAAAGAAATGTTTTGAAAATAAAATTGATGCCAATAACTTAGTAAACAAAATTAGCACTGAACCACCAATTACTAATAATCCACTATAAAATCGGAATGTTTTATTATAAAATTTGACTGATTCTTCTGAACCAAACTTTTCTACAGATGATATCCTCCATGCACTTGAAAATATACTTGTCATTGAACTTAAAATTGTCGGTATTTTATATGCCACTGAATATATCCCCGTCACAGCTGTGCCACAAAAAAAAGATACCATATATCTATCTGAACAATTGTTAAACCACCATGATATATAGTTAGGAATCATTGGCAAGGAATACTTAATCATGTCCTTTGCCAACTTCCAATCAACCATTTTTAATGGTATAAAATTTTTATATAATTTACACACTATAACCAAGAATATAATAGCACCGAGATTTGATAAATTCATTGCTAACAGATAGCCATAAACACCAATCTTCAAAACTGCCAAAAAAATTATATTAAATGATAAATACAAAAATGTTTGAATCAGTCCTGCTGCAGTAGTCAATGCCAGCCTGTCTAAACCTCTTATATAATTTGCTATAATATTGTAAATCCAAGAAACTACATAATATAGCACAATAAAAACATAATAATGTTTTATATTATCAAATAAAAAGACAACTGGTGAAATACATAATGCAATGACAAATCCTATTCCACTAACTACAAAGGCGATAGTAAAAACTTGTTGCTTATTGCTATCCTCATCTAAAGTAAAGCGCATAACAGCTTCATCCATCAATACCGAGAAAAAAGGTAATACCAGCAATACTGTTGTTGTTATCAAATCAGCTATACCATAATCTGAAGTAGTTAGGATTGCTGTATAAAATGGTACCATTAAAAAAGACAATATTTTTGACACAAAGTTGCCTGTAAATAGCAATAATATATTTTTCAACAGTCTTCTATATCTATTATTTTTTCCTTTTTTCATCCTTTACTTGTCTCCTAAATTAACATTCGCCTTTACTCGTAACATTTTATAAGCCTCCGATATAGTCTATTAAAATAAAAAAGCAAAAAATATTCAACTTCTTCTTTAAATTTCAATTTTACTCTAACTTTTTTATAGTGACATTTTACATATGATTTCCATTCTGTAACATTAGATTTATATTTTTCTTCCTTATCAGATGCAAAAACAGAGCGAAGAACATTCATTCTTGCTCTAAAGCAAAATAATTCAGCGTTCTTCAATTGTATTGGCATGTATTGTTTTACAAGATCTTTTGCTTTATCTTTAGCAATTATTTCCCAGAAAACATTTTCATTAAAAGAAGATCTCGTTACAGAATCATTTCTTGATAAATAATTGTAAACAGGAGCTTCATTATATACACCTGTATTACATTTCACCAGGTATTCAATATTAAACAACAAATCTTCGCCATGTACAACTTTCTCAGGAAATTGCAAATCATTAAGCAGATTACGTTTATATAATTTATTACATGAGGAATTATTTAATTGCCCAAATACCAACTCCCATAATTTATTATTATCAAGCACCCTATTTTCATACTTTGAATACTCCACCTGCTTTACTAATTCATTTTCCTTAACTTTCCTGCATTCACAAATAGCTATATCTGTATCATAGTGCTCTATCATATTATGTAACATCAAGTACGCACCATTTTCAATCGTATCATCACTATCAACAAATGCCACATACTTCCCCTGTGCAATAGCTAATCCTGCATTTCTAGCTGCTGCTGATCCTTGATTTTTCTGATGGATTACACGAATTCTTTGATCATTTAGAGCCATTTCATCACATATTTTCCCACAATTATCCGGTGATCCATCATCAACCAAAATTATTTCCAAATCTGAATAACTCTGAGAACGTATGCTATTAACACATTTCTCCAAATATTTTTCCACTTTGTACACTGGAACAATAACGCTAATCATTATCTACTGCTCCTTACCTGTTTAATAATCATTTACCTATAGCCTCTCTTAAGTATAATTCACTTCTCACTCTCTCATTTTCTAAAAATAAATCAATCATTTTTTCATCTGGTTTATTCAAATTTACATTTTTTATATCTTCGATTGATTCTAATGAGCGTTCCGTCATATTTGTTTTATTTAATATTTCCGAAATTCTATTATCATTTATTCCATTTAAAACATAAAACGGTTTATGATAAATTAATGAAAATGCAGTACCATGAAATGATGATGATAGCACTAATGCTGCATGGTCTATATATGCCAGGAAATCTTCCGGTCCTGCAGCATATTTTTTGACAAAATGGTTAAACATATCATTTTTATTGTTATATCGTAATATAACAATTGGTAACTGTAATTTTTTCGATATTTCATCCGCAATTTTTAATTGTTCTTTTGATGGTTCCAGACAATACAATAATATATATTTTCCATCATTATATATTTCTTTTGACTCTATTTTTTGCCATTCTTCTTTTGATATTAATAATGTTGGATCAACGTTTATATTACACTTTATATCTGTTATTTTTTCTAAATTATTATAACTTCCTTTTTCTCTAACAGAAATTGATTTATACTTTGAAATTAAATCTTTATATTTTTTATAATCATATTTTTCCCAATCAATCTGTAATGGTCCAAGGCTTGCTGCATAAGAAATTCTTTTACAACTATCAGCTAAAAAGTCATAATAATATACTGAATCAAAGTCCTCTGCCCTAACATTCCAAAGCTGATCACTTCCACTGATATATACATCAGCTATCGGAATATCTTCCCTAAGCTCCTGTTTATCTTTATAACGTCGTGTTAACATGCACCTGTTTTTAAGAAAATCCTCAAATTTCTGATGTTTATCTTTTAATTGCTTTGAATATAAAAATGCCACCAAATTTTTAATTATGGATTTAATGGATAAATCATGTTTATAGACACTGTATAATTCTTCCTGTAACTCTGTATAATAGTCTATAATTTTATATTCAACATCATTCTCTTTATATAATGACAAAACAAACTGTTGTAATGCATACGCTTGTAAAGCAGATCCAAAATTGTGTGCATGGTGAAATGTTATAGTTGCAATTTTTTTCATATCATAAATCCTATTATCTAATCTTTCTTCCTAATATTTTATTTTTCACTTTAAATAAGGTGTTCGGAAACAAAAATGTCAAAATTATGTTAACTTTTTCTCTTATGTTTATTTTTTTACTTGTCAATGTACACATCAGATACTTATAAATGACCTGTACAATTTCATCATACTGTTCAATATTATTCGACTTTGACAATTTATATCTTGCACGCAAATTAAGTGCAATTTTTAATATATTTTTATTCATCTCCGGCAAACATTCTGGTGCTTGTTTTTCATATATATGTATAAGGTATTCATTAGCTTTCAAAAGACTAAATATCCGGTTATTATATGAAAAATCATTTGATACACTATTTTGGTTTTGCCGATAATGATATAACGCTCTATCCCAATAAACCGCCCTTTTGATATTCTCACTATACTGTGCTGTAAATACAAAATCTTCACTGTAATATAATGTTTCATTTAACTTCTGTGTAATAAGATTTTTTTTAAAAATCTTATTCCACAAAAATCCAGAGATTTTTGTGGAATAAAGTAGTTGTAAATACAATTCTCTATTTGAATAGAGAATTGGTTCTACTTTTAAATTTTTACATTCTTTTTTTTTGCAATTTTTATTATCCACATATTCTGCCGAACAAATTGAAATCTCTGCATCGGACTCATAAAATCCTGTCATTAAAATTTTTACAAAATCGGGGTCTACCCAATCATCAGAATCAACAAATGCAATGTACTCTCCTGTACTTTTTTCAATTCCTCTATTTCTTGCAGCACTTACACCACAATTTTTTTGATGTATAAATTTAATATTTTTATAAGGCATAATGTATTGTTCATATAAACTTACATTTTCATCTTTTGATCCATCATCAACTATCAAAATTTCGATATTTTCATATGTCTGTGAAACTAACGACTTTATGCATTGTCGGAAGTATTCTATATTCGTATTGTATACTGGAACAACAATTGATACTTTTAACTCCTCCATAAAAACCTCACTGTATCTATTTCCCAAAAATCCACTGATAATTCACTAAATATTGCCCTGACGCCTCATTTAAATAATATATAAAATAACAGAAAAGTATCAAAACAATCCATGCCCTTGTATTCTTTTCACTTTTAGGAAATTTACTTAACATACTCGCCCAAAATAGAGTATTATATATATCTGTATAGATTACTATTCGTCCTAAATATGTGCTGTATCGAGCCGCTAAAATAATGGCTCCACTTAAGGCACTTATCATAGCATAAAAATGAATTCCACTATTATCTTCTTTTATTGCCTCATTCCTGTAAAACTGTAAAAAATAAAACAAAATAGGTATCCATGCAACAATAATTCTGAAAACGCTAATATGTCCTACTGAATATGCGTCCATTACATATTCTTTTCCTTGAATAAGACTTACAAATTCAAAAGCTCTATCATAGCTCATCCCTGCTATTAATCCAATTATAATTAACACTACTACATTCTTTATTGTTACTTGCTTTTGTGGAACAAAATATAATGGAACAAATATTATCGCAGATGTATGAAATAAGAATGCAACAAAACATACTACTAACCATTTAATAAATTTTCGTTCTTTTATATATCTGTGTCCCCAAAACAAAATTGCTGCTGCCGCACTTTGTCTAACTGAATTAAAAGACTCATGCCATGAACCAAGAAAGATGTACATCAAAATACTAATTGAATAGTAATCACTCTCTCTTGCAATTGTATATGTTGCCAATCCGACTGTAATAAGTGACATTATAAAAAACATCATGCCATAATTATCTGTAATTTTATCGGCTATTTGAGAAACAAAACGTATTCCAGGTTCTTTGTTCCATACAAGAGTCTGAGTACAATAAGCCCGAAAATTATCTGCATATTGTCTATAATCTGCCCCAACATTATAACGTACACCTGCAAAAAAAACTAATATCGCACTAATTATAAATAATTGAAGTTTATAGTAAGTTAATCCCATTTTCTTTTGCTCTATTAAAACATTCTTGGAATCCTGCCAAGGCATTAAAAATGTTACTACTATTATTGCTAGTATTATACCTATATATACAGTCATTATAATCTCCTTTTTTCTAACTCATCAATCATCAAGGAAATAACTGTTATCACATTTCTTCTCTTTTTAAGCTCCACTTGTGTAATTTATCATATAAAAAGTTAGGTAATAATCCAACAATTATCGGTCTTAAGGCATATACTATATACCTCCAACTAAAATGAAATGTCTTTATTGTTAATATCTTGATGTAACTTTCGTTTATTCTATATTTAAATTTACGCCTACTATATGCATTTCTATCATCTCTCATTTTATATAACGGTTCTTGAATATTATATCCATAATGATTTTTGGCATATAATTTCATCCACAAATGAAGATCTTCTACTCTAAGTAATCTTTTATCAACCGTATATCCTTTCACGTCAAGAAAAGCCTTCGTTCTAATCATACACGCTGCATGGCAAAAAGGGCGAGATTTCATCAGATCCATTTTATCCGGCCGCTCTTTTCCCCAATCACATCCCCAGTCTCCATGTTCATCATACAGAATCATAGGAGTTGACACAAAATCGTATTCCTTATGTGTGTCTAAAAATCCAACCTCTTTCTGAAAACGTTCCGGAAGTGATACATCATCTGCATCCATTCTCGCTGTATATTCACCGTTAACATGTTTTAAGCATCTATTTAATGTATAATTCAATCCCTTATTTTGCTTGTTTTGTAGGATTAAAACTCTTCCCGGAAGTTTCTCAGCTATTTTTTTTGCTACTGTAACAGTATCGTCTTTCGAACCGTCATCACACATAATTAAATTCCAATCCACATAAGTTTGGGCTATCAAAGAATCTATAGCTTCTTCTAACGTATCTTGACAATTATATATTCCCATAATAACTGTTACTTTTTTCTTCTCAAACTCCATCCTTTTCTCCTATCAAATATGCTCTAATTCTCTTTCCATCATGTGTGTTACTTTTTCAATATCAAATTCTTTAATTTTATTCTGATTATACTTCACTATATCTTCAAATCTATCCTGATTTTTAAAGTATTTTGTTATTGCTGAAGCACATGAAACCATATCATATGGATTGCAATATATTCCCTTTCCTTTTTCTATTAAATCAACATTTCCTCTTATTTTAGAAACTATACAAGGAACCCCCACAGACATTGCTTCCATCAATGCAACAGAAAGTCCCTCTTGATATGTAGTAAATAAAAAAACATCTGCCATATGACACAATTCACTTATATCGGTTCTGTATCCTAACAAAAAAACCTGTTGTTCTAACTGCAACTCTTCAATTAATTTTTGAAGACTATTCTCTTGTGTACCAACACCACAAATAAGCAATTTTGCCTTTTCTATGTTAGCTGCTTTAAATGCACGAATAGATGTTTCATGATTCTTTCTTTTTTCTAATTCACCAACAGACAAAATCACTTTTTCATCATTTTCAATGCCTAATTCTCGTTTCTTTTCTTCTATTACCTCATATGGAACTTCTTTAAAAAATTTGCTAGTGTTTATTCCAATTCCAGGAAATTTTACAACTTTAGCCCTTGTAAAATTTTGTCTGGCAAAATTATAATCTTCATTATTTATAGTAACTATTTCGTCTGTAAAAAGTGAAAATATTTTTTCAATCGGATAATAAATAATCCAATTTTTTTTAGGCGCACCTTTATAAAAATGGAAGCCATGTGCCACATAAATAATTTTCACTTTTTTTCTTCTAACTATTCTGGCTGCCAATCTTGTCATGATTCCCATCACTGGTTCATTTGTCCATACAATATCATAAGAACCAGCTTTTATTATTTTCATAAGCTGCAGCAATCCCTGAACATTAGAAATTTTCATTGGATTTCTCTTTAATTCTACCAAATGCATTTTAACTTTTGTTTTAAAAATATCTTTCAACTCATCTACATGATTTTCAACATTAGAACATGCTACTTCTACTTCATATTCCTGGTTCTGTAAGTAAAATACATGCGGAACCAAAAACTGCAACATCATTACGTCTGTTGATGTAATCAATATTTTTTTCTTCATACTAATCCTCTGTATAAATTGGGGTAACCCAATCTTTAAAATTCTTTTTTATTCCTCTTGCAACATTTAAATATTCCATATGTATATTTTTCGTAATTAATCCAGTAATTGAATTTCCTATTTCATATCTATCAACAGAAAGCACTGGAGTAATCTCCATAGCTGAACCACATAGAAACGCTTCGTCACAAGTATACAATTCTGTTCTATCTATTGATCTTTCAACTACATTTATATCCATTTTTCTTGCTATTTGAATAATAGAATCTCGTGTAATACTTTCTAATACACTATCCGTCAACTGTGGAGTAATTAAAGTATCATTTTTCACTATAAATAAACATGATCCTGGGCCTTCCGCAATCTTTCCGGCTTCGTTCAAAAATATACATGTATCATATCCGTTTCTGATTGCCTCTCTTTGTCCGACACGACTATTAATATAATTTGCGCCACACTTAATTCTTGGTGATAAGGTTTCATCGCTAATACGTCTCCATGATGTCACACAGCAATGCAGACCTTTTTTATTATATTCCGCACTAGTTTTTCCTCTAGGAATTGGAGCAATAAACATCTCCACGGGTTCTTCTGACCCCCAAGAACCAAAGCCATCAACAAATAAAGTCTGTCTTACAGATAAATTTTCATCATATTCATTTGCTTTAATCACATCAACAAATGCGTTTTTTAATTCTTCTTTTGAATATGGACAGTTGATTTGAAGAAGCTTTGCAGATTTCAATAACCTTGTGTAATGATCATCTAAACGAAATGCGTATAACTGTTTTTCTTCTTCATTCCAATAACATGGTATTCCTTCAAAAACATTTAATCCGAACTGCGATGTTGGGGATAAAACATTTATTTTAGCATCATTTACATTTACAATTTCGTTTTTCAACCATATTCTTCTATTAGCAATATCGTATTTCATTTTCTTGTCTCCTCATATATTTTAGTCTGGCATATGTGCAATTCTAATAATTTCTTCTTCTGCTCGTTTCGCAGCTTCTTCGTCATTTAAAGAGTCATCTTCTTTATTCTCGTATATGTTTTCGCTTTTAAATGCTTTAAATACTGATAAAAATAAAATCTTGACATCCTCTAAAACTCCAAATTTATTAAATGCGTCAACATATTGATTATCATATGTAACTTTATCATCCCATGTGATATCATTTCGACCTTTAATTTGTGCCAGTCCCGTTAAACCTGCCTTCATTTGAAATCTTTTTTTATATTTACTGTTTAAAGTATCAAAATCTCCCAATTCGTATTTAACACACGGTCTAGGTCCTACTACTGACATTGATCCAAATAAAATATTAAAGAGTTGTGGAAATTCATCCACACTAGTATCTCTGAGTTTTCTTCCCACTTTTGTAACTCTTGGGTCGTTTTGATAATTAAATAATCCTGCCCCCATATTTTCGGCATTTACTACCATAGAACGGAATTTTAACATTTGAAAAACTTTTCCATCTTTCGTTCTTCTTGTCTGCCTAAAAAATACAGGCCCCGGAGAATCTTTTTTAATTGCAATTGTAACTCCTATCCAAACCGGCAACAGTAAAATAATCGCGATAAATGATGATACGATATCAAATATGCGTTTAATATATAAATTCAATCTCATCATAATCAATGCTCCTATATATTATATGTATGAAATATATCTTCAAACGTTTCCGCTCTTTTTATTAGTTCTACTTCTCCTTCAGATATATCCAAAACAGGAAAATTAGGTAAGATAAATGGCGGTTTCATCACCAGGGAATAAGAACCACAATTTTCAAATACAATCATATCATCTCTTGCAATCTTTCCTCCATATCCTCTATATAAAACATCTGATTCAATGCATGTATATCCAACAATATCTGCATCTTCTATCTGCTGTTGCTCATTTCCCATTGAATATATTTTCATAGGAGGATTTACACCTGCCATACTTATATTCTTTTGACTGCCTAAAACAGACACAAATGTTTTTCCCCTCACTGATTTAACCGTTTTCACACTAACTGCGAATCTCATACAATCCCCTACAAGTGCAGATCCCGGTTCTATCAATAATTCTGGAACATCTTGAGTTTTTTTAAATCTCTCCGCAAATAAATGAGCTACCGCATTAGCATAATCTTTATATTCTGGAATATTAACATTAAACTGATCCTTGAGCGAATCTGCCATATTCCCATATAAACCACCTCCCAAATCAACACGTTCGGGAACCACACCTATTTTATCTATCAAAGCAATCATTTTCTTTGCTCTTTCCGGCCAATATTCCAACTGTCGCTTAGCAAAATGGCATTGCAGATTAATTAGCTTCATATTTGGAGTTTTTAAGACACAGTCTAACACTTGTGCAAAGTCTTTCCCCTCAATATCTAAACCAAATCGTGATATTACTCCGTCATTCACATCGAAGTTACACCTGATTCCAATGTTTAACATTCTATCCGGATATCTAATCGCAATATCTTTAATTACTTTGCATTCTTCTAGTGAATCAATATTGACTGTTGTTCCCTGCAAAACCATCTTTTCAAGATATACTATATTTTTTATTGGTCCATTCCAAATAATCTTTTTAGGCGAAACACCAACACGCAATGCCAATTCGGCTTCCATCTCTGAAACTACTTCTGCATATCCCTCTAATTCATTTACAATTTTACACAATTTAGGTACATAATTTGTTTTATAGGAATATGCGATATTAAAATTAGGATATATATCGGAAAATTGTTTTTTTAATTCAATATAATTCTTTTTAAATTGTGCTGAATCTAACAAATAAAATGTTTCTCCAAACTCATCTTTAAGTCTTCTTAATGTTGTGCTATCTACATTCATTTTTCTTCTCCACTCTTTTGTCTCGATACTATTTTATCAACAATTCTATTTATTTCTTGTTTATTACTTTCAAAATACTCACTATGAATAACCACTGTTTTTTCGTAATCTCTAATTTCTTTTATTCCATTTATAAAAATACTTTTAATTGTTTCAATGTCTTTCACTTCATTTGTATTGCAAAAACTTCTTGATAATATAACACTTGTAGAACCCATACGATAATGCTCGATAATAATCTTTTCTGCCGGTAAATCCCCTTTTCCTAAAGCAGCAATTCCACCAAAGCCATATGGTATATTAGCCTTTTTAAATTTATAACATAATTCTTCCACAGTTCCATCTCTCAATAATTCGAACATAAACTTTTTTCCATAGCCCAAACTCAAGTCATTTAATCCTACAAATATTTCATCTATTCCTTTTAATTTCAGAATATCATCTACAACGCCAACGGCTTCTGGTGTCTCAAGCAACAACATTGTTTTCACTCGTCCATTTACAAATCTTAGAAATGTTTCCACTTCTCTTACAGTTTTAAAATAAGGCAGCATTAAAATATCTGCTCCATTTTTGATTGCTCTATCAATCTCTTCTTCTGATGAAATATAGTCTTTGCTTTTTTCATGAATTGGATTTATTCTCACTAATAGCTTTGCCTTTTTTATTGTTTGAGCTATTGTTTTAACATCTTCCAATGTATGGTGATTTTGAACTGTATCCATTCCCCCCTGACGGTCTGCTTTTCCTATATATTCCATATCCACAAATATTCTGTCTACTCCCGCTGACTCTGCTATTTCAGCTATTTGTGGTTTATTTGTAATATACATGAGGCTAAGTGCCATTTACTCACATCTCCCTTCACACTACAAAAATATTCTCATATTATTTTTGTATTCTTTTAAAGCATTGCTATCTTCATTTCTTTTTTCTTATGTTCTTTTGCTTGTTCTAAGGATTCAACTTTCTTATTCACTTCTTCTGGTTTTTTGAATGTCGGAACAACCTTTCTGAGTGTTTCTTTTGCCACCTGATCATCGCCTGTATCGCAGGCTTCTTTCAGCATGTCTAACTTTCTCTGAATCTCCTCGGCACTCAGTGGTGTATCTCTCTCCACGAAAATCATGCTGTTATCTGTCTTGTCCAGTTCTTCCGTCTTTACAAGAAGTTCCTCATAAAGTTTTTCTCCCGGTCTTAATCCTGTTTCAATAATTTCAATCCCCTGTACTCCTGACAGGCGAATCATATTCTCTGCAAGATCAAGAATTTTAACAGGTTGTCCCATATCCAGAACAAATAACTCACCATTATTTGCAAGTGCTCCGCTTTGAAGAACTAACTGGGAAGCTTCCGGAATTGTCATAAAATAACGGATAATCCGTTTATCTGTTATAGTGACTGGACCGCCATTAGCAATCTGTCTTTTAAACAACGGAATAACAGAACCTGCACTTCCAAGTACATTTCCAAATCGTGTTGCACTGTATTTTACATGTCCGTGAGTGCTTGCGCTCTGCACGATCATTTCACACATACGCTTTGTGGCTCCCATAACATTTGTCGGATTCACAGCTTTATCTGTTGACACCATCATAAAGCGCTCTGCGCCATACTGCTCGCACAGTTCTACCAGATTTTTTGTTCCAAATACATTATTGTAAATTGCCTCTACACAGTTATGTTCCATCAATGGCACATGTTTATGTGCTGCTGCGTTAATGACAATTTGTGGCTGATATCTCTCAAAGACTTTCTCCAGTGCCTTTTTATGGGTAATGGAACAGATCTCAATCTGTAGATCCAGTTTTTTCCCGTAAACGATTTTCAACTCCTGCTGTACATCATACGCACCATTTTCATAAATATCTAAAATGATAATCTTCTTTGGATGCATTTTTGCGAGCTGGCGGCACAGTTCGGAACCGATAGAGCCTCCTCCTCCGGTAATCAGCACGACTTTATCTTTATAATAAGCATTGGTGCGCTCATCAGACACTACCAACTGCTTGCGGAATAACAACTCTTCGATGTCGAATTCTCGCATATGACGCTTTCCGCCAGGGGAATATGTAGTCGGATAATCATATACCTTCAGCTTATATCCTGCATTTTTATAATACTCGTACAGTGCTTTTCGCTTGTCTGCTGCCATGGACGGAATCGCAAAAACAATCTCCTGTACTTTGAGTTCCCCCAGTCTGGCAAGTGTAGCTTCATCTTCCGACCATACCGGAATTCCGTGAATTTCTCTTCCCACCTTCGCCTCACTTGTATCAATGAAACAGCGTGGTACATAGGAAGAGCTTTCGTTATTCAGAAGTTCTTCTGCAAAGCTGACTCCTACACGTCCGGCACCGATAATTGCAATCTTTATCTTTTGGACTTCTTTGACATTTTCCGCTTTCACACCAGCAACAATATCTAAGACTTTCGCCCAGAATCTTCCTTTTCTCGTCTCCTGATTGCCGCATTTATATGCGTAGCGGTACATCATTCGCAGAGTCAATGCGCCTAACAGGTTCAGGCAACTCAGACAGAGCAATCTTGCAAATGTAATCTTCTCCACCGGAAGACTCAGTTCCAGCCCCAGGTATAACACAAATGCTACAGCATCTGTACACAATATTTTTACATAGCACTGGATCCCGCCATATCTCCATATCTGCCCATATATATTTCCAATCAGGCGGACTGCAAATATACTGACAAATGATATGCCGGTCTGCTGCATCACTCCTATGTTCGTTAACTGATCAGGTCCCCGGTATAATATAAGCAGTAGCAGTGCAACTGCTATGTAAATGAGTAAATCATACATTACAAGCATCCATCGTATGTATCTTTTTTTCTTACCAATACTTCTCATGATAACCTCACATTTCACAGAAGCATCTTGCATGCTCCTGACTTTCCCTTTATATATCCTTTAGAGTTCAATACTCTTATGAAAATTTTGTATTTTCATAAGATAACTAACAAAATTTTCATAACAATATTTAATTCTTTGTTTTATTTTTTGTCTAATTAATGTCATTCTTTTTTTGCCGACAAAAGGAAGTCGCTTATAAGCGTAATATATCTTTCGCTCAATTGCGACTTCCCTCCTCTTATAACTATTGATTATGCATTTCTTTTGCGTACTACGATAGCGGCTGCACCGAGAAGTACAATGGCTGTCACACCGAATCCAGCCCATGCATTGCTTGTCTCAACACCTGTCTTTGGTGATGTTCCGGCTGTATTGTTTACCGCCTGTGCAGCGTCTACATTTGCAATTACTGCAACTGGTGAAAGGTCATTGAACTTCACTTCAATTTCTTTGCTGTTAAGGTCCACACTATCCGGTGTGATGATCTCCCATTTCTGGTTTGCGATACTGTAGTGAAGCACCTGTACATCTGTCATGCCTTTTGCCAGTGTAGATACAGAGATTTTCTGTACAATGTACTGCTTTCCGTCTGCTGACTTGATACCACCGTTGATTGGAATCAGATCCATGATTGGTGTGATCAGTGTCTTGCCTTCTAACTGTGCTGCAATGTCCGGTGCTGTCTTCGCAAGATCAGCCAATGTCTTCTTTCCGGCATTAATATCACGGATCAGCTGCGCTACATCTTCATTGCCAATTCCAGCAAGGATACTGTCATTCATCTCTCTCAGCTCATAGGCTGGACTTGCACTACCTGTCAGAGCCATTCCGGTTGTCTTGCTTGCTGCTGATACACTCATTACCTGCATTGCAAACAGTGCAACAAGCATAATCAAGCTAATTACTTTTTTCTTCATTTTCATAATTCATACACTCCTTTAAATTATTTTTGAATTATTATTTTCATTGTTCTATAGATACTAGTACTGCTTGTACCAGATATCGTTTATCATTCATACCTGCATAGCAGGTCGATAGTGTAATGATCTTGTCCTGTGATGTTACATTTGCCGATGTATCAATGTTGGACTTCATATCACGGATTCCATAGACCATATCCAAATATGCCTGGAAGATTTCAGGATTCGTAAAGTCAATGCTCTGTAGCAGATGCCGGTTATCAAAAAGGTATGCCGCGAAAATCTGATAATGTAGTATCTTATCTGGCATATAGATGATGACCTCCCGATTCTCATCGAAGAAACTCCGGTCCATGTATTGGTGAAGCCCGTCGAACATGGAACCATTAGCCATACCATGTCCATAAAGAACTGTGTTGGGATCTTCAAATGTCTTTGAATTATAATCTTCGGTAAAAATCGCCCCGGCTTTGTCTTCCTCTTTTTCAACACTGTGATCCAGATAATATGTATTGTCTGTATCACTTTGTACTACTGGATAGTCGATAACGGTTCCCGGAACTTTGATCCATGCATAAATGTCTGGATTCATGCTCTGAAGTTGTGCGAAGTCAATAGGAATGTCAACGGGTGTCTTATCTGAAACATCTGTATCATCGTTGTTTTCTACCGTGACTTTCTTTCTTAGTTTTTCATATTCGTCTCCTGCATTCTTTTGGCCGAAATACAGATAGATGCTGACTGCCGCGCAGATAATCCCTGTTGCGGCAAGGATTCCCGCTACGATATATTTCTTTTTCATAGTCCGGTTCTCCTTTACTCCACTTCCTGATAGAAGGTCTCCATGATTTTTTCATAGAGGGCATTGTCATCAACATGGTATTCATCATATGATGCACCTTGTGTTCCTTCTCCGGGAATCGTCCACTTTGTATAGTCTTCGTCTTTTGCAACTGTCTCAAATAAGCTGAGCAGACGGTCTTCGCTAACATTTGTCACCGTATACGGTTCTAGTGCTGAATACAAGCTTGCTGCAAATGCTGTATTATGTTCGTAGCATTCTCTTGCTTTTTGAGAAAACGCGTCTAAGTATACTTGTTGTCTTACCATTCGATTTATAGCGCTCTGGCTAACATTTACATCTCTGGCTCTTACAAATGTTTCGCTATTTTCTGCTGTCAATGTAACTTCTGCACCTTCTGCAAATTCCGGATAAGAAGCCTCAAGGCTGTCATCCGGGACAGTGACTGTAACACCCCCGACTGTACTTGTAAGTACCGGTATTCCATCCATGTTCAGGGAAAGATAACCTTGAATCGGCAGCCCATACATCAAGTTTGATACTGCTGTCTGTGTTAATTTACAGCTTTTTTGTCCACCGTCTCCATATCCGTAAGAAAGACTGATATGATCGACCGACTTGCCAAGGCTTTTGCCCTGGACATCGTAACTTTCCACTTCTGTCATTGTATCTCTTGGTATGGAAATCAATGTAACTTTTTCTGTCTTGCGGTTCACCGACAATAAAAAGATTGCATCTGCCTGCCCCGCTTCGGTGCTTCCAACCTGTGTCTCCACTGGTTCTTTTTTATCTACTCCAATCATCAGATAATTACTGATATTCTTATTATACCGCCATTTCTTCCCCTGCCATGTAATGATGTTACTTTCATCTGCCGAGGTTTCGGTGCTTTCTTGACGTTTCGCATCCTGGTGTTCCTTATACCAGATTCCACCAATTCCAAGAACCATGATACCAGCTATTACTGCTGTGATGATTCCGGTGCATCTTGCGTGTCTGCCTGACTTTGGTCTTCTGTCTGGCTCTGGTCTTCCGCCTGACTCTGGTCTTCTTTCTGACTCTGGTCTTCTGTCTGACTCTGATCTTCTGTCCATGATTCTTCATTCTCCGATTTTTCTGACTGTAACTGCTCTGTTGCCATCTGATTTAACTCTTTCGAGGTCTTTGCTTCCTGCCGATGGTTCATGATAAGAAATGCTGCAAGAATCAGGAATAATGCTACACATGCAAGTAAAAGCACAAGATTTCTGATTTTCGGATTTCCTTTTTTTCGTCTCATGTTTTCACAACCTGTTCCTTTATTCTAGTATGCTTTGTAATATTTCCCGTAATTATAGTAGGAATAATATTTTTCTTTCTTGATGTCTACTTTGTTGAGTACTGCTCCAAGGATATGCGTACCACTCTTTTCCAACTGTTTCTTTGTCTTCTGTACTGCACGGTATCCGACACTTCCGCTCTCGATTACGATTACAGCACCATCACACACACGTCCAACAACTGCAGCATCCACTACATTTGCCATTGGAGGAGTATCTATAAATACGTAATCATAACGCTGCTTCAGTTCAGCCATAAGTTTACCAAACATCTTCCCTTCTAATAATTCAGAAGGATTCGGCGCTACCGGTCCTGCAAAAATCATATCCAGATTCGCGTAATTCGTTCCATATAATACTTCTCTGACCGGAACCTGACCACTCAGGTACTGGGACAAGCCTTTAATCTCGCCCTCTATTCCATACCGGCGAATAAAAGCTGATTTACGAATATCCGCATCCAGAAGCAATGTCTTCTTTCCTGCATTTCCCATCTCTTTTGCAAGCTGGAATACAATATCACTTTTTCCTTCATTCGGGAAACTGCTTGTCACCAGAATCGTCTTTACATCAATTCCGGCAAACTGTATATTAGTACGAAGTGTCTTTATTGCTTCTTCATAGAAATAATTCTCTTTTCGTAAGTCTGTTAATTCCACTCGGAGCTTCGCTTTTGATTCTTTCTTTCCTGCCGAAGTTCTTGGCTGTATATTCCTTGCAGAACCAGCTCTGAATGTTCCGTTAGTTGCTGCCATGCTGTCCTGAATCTGCTCGTTTTGACTTCTTTCTTGTTCCATTAATATAGTCCTTTCTATCCGGGATCACACTGAGTGATGATATGCCCAAATATTTTTCAATATCTTCTTCTGTCTTAATTGTGTCATCTAAAAGTGACTGTAAAATTACAACACCGGCACATAATACCATACCAGCAAGAACTCCCATCATAGCCATCTTGGACATACCGGCGTTTGACCTTGATGTCGGAATCTCACCTTTCTCTATAATCTTAGGTGGGGTTATCTCCATCTGCTCTCCGATATATTCAGAAGACACCTCTGCCAATTTGTCTGCAATTTCTTTCGCTTTCTTAGCATCACCATATTGGACAGACAATTTCAAAATTCTTGTTCCGTCCGGATTCATAATTGAAACTGCGTTCTTAAGTGCCTTGTAATCTATATTCAGTCCCAGTTCATCTACGACCTCGCTCAGAACCGGACGACTTGTAATCAATACTGAATAATCACTTGTAAGCTGTGATCCCAACTGAAGACTTGAGCTTAAAGAAACCTCTTTCGGCATAACCAGTACCATTGAAGTCGAAGTGTAAACAGGCTTCACCATGAATGCTGTATAAGCACATGCAAGTACACCGAATAAAAGTCCGACTCCTAAAATCGCCAGTATCTTCGACTTCAACACGTAGAAAATCTCTATTAAGTCAATTTGCATCTCATCATTTTCATATTTTCGTTCCATTTAACTCTATCCTTTGTTTCTTATTTACTTTTTCTCATCGAGCCGCGGTCATCCAGGATTCTCCTCGCATTCCCTTGTACCAATGCCCATATATATTCTTCATCCAGATTCTTTTGCATCCACTTTTCCGCATGCTCCGTCTCCGGACTCCGCTCGCCACTGTTGTGCATATCCGTTCCCAGATAATGCACGCACCTGTTCTTCAATTGCTTCTTGCACCACTGCGCTGTATTATTGTTCCAGCTTCCTCCAACAGAGCTGTAATTCATCTGAATTCTGGCACCAGCTTCAATCAGTTCATCTAGCCTTCCTTCTTCATGTAATACATGATATCGCTCTACATGCGCCAATATCGGTATATACCCTGTGGTCTGCATCTGCCGTACCGCACTGTAAATTTTAGAATACGGCGTTCCCGGCATAAACTCCAACAGAATGTATCTGCTATCTGCCAGTGTAAGAAGCTTTCCTTCTTTCAATAACTGCCTTGTATCTACCGAGTACATAATCTCCTGTCCGGGGAAAACCGGAAGCCGGATTCCAAGCCGCTGGTACGCCTGAATCCTGAACTTCTTGATCAGGATCCGAATCTCCTCCACACGCTCCGTCGATGCGTTCTGCACTGACCCATGCGGAGTTACAATCATTCCAACAAAATCCTGCTTCAACGCCATGCGAAGCATAGTCAACGTCTCTTTCGGATTTGCAGATCCATCATCTATACCAGGTAGTATGTGACAGTGCATATCTATCTTTTTCATCTCTACTCCTGTATATGTATTGTATATAAATTCACTTATTTTTTATAGCACAAATACCACCTGATACTTTTGACTTGTACACAAGGTGGAAAAATTATCAATCTGCGTTATTACTATTTCATGTACTGCAAAAATAGTATTTAATTAGTCTTATTTCTTGACTACCTTTTATTACTGATTAAGACTACCATGTTTTGACAATATTTGCAATAGACAAAAGATGTCAATTTCTGTTTGGGGACGGGGTTTTTTTGAAAAAAACCCGTCCCCAAACAGACTTCTACCTGTCCCTTTTGAATTGTGTGTATTTTTACTTTTCCTTTTTTATAGGGATTCTCGAATTTTCTAACCTGTCCCTTTTTGGAATTGTGGAATGTTTTTGTACAATTTGTTCTTTTACACACTTTTAACATCGTACGTACGGTTCCGTATACGGCGGTTCTTTAGTTTTCACAAACTGTTAGATGATAGTCAAGCATGGATGGCGTATATATATCAAATGTGCGTCATGCAACGCATGACGCACATCTTGCATCAAGAATGCTGGGCATTCTTGATTCTCTTATTCTCTCGCTTCTGTTTCTTCTTCCAGCAGGTTCTCCATGCTTTTCAGGCTAATGTACAGGGTTGATGTGTTATGAAGTAGTGCTGATACGGTTGGCTGTAGGATTCCGGTGACGCCGAGTATGATGAGGGCGGTGTTGAATCCTACGATGTTACGGTAATTTTTGTGAATTCGTTTCATTAATTTATTACTGATCAGCTTCAGTGTTACGATCTCGCTCAAGTCGTCGCCGCTCATGGTCACGTCTGCGATTTCGCGGGCAATCTCTGCGCCGTCGCTGATTGCGATTCCGATGTCTGCTGCGGACAGTGCCGGTGAATCGTTGATTCCGTCTCCGATCATGATGACTTTTCGTCCGGCGGCTTTTTCCTGCTCTACGAAGTTTGCCTTGTCTTCCGGCAATACTTCCGAGTAATATACGTCCACGCCTACTCGTTTGGCGATTGCTTTTGCGGTGCGGTCGCTGTCCCCAGTCATCATAACTACTTTGCTGATGCCTGTTGCCTTCAGATTTTTGATGATCTGTGGTGCTTCTTCTCTCAGCGGGTCTTCGATGCAGATGACTGCTGCCAGTTTTCCTTCGATTGCCATGTACAAATGTGAGTATTCGGATGGCAGTTCTTGGAATTTTTCTTCCATTCCTTCTGGGATCTGGCTTTCTTCATCTTCGAATACGAAATGATAGCTTCCAACGACAACTTTTTGGTCATTGATTTTTGAGGAAATGCCGTGTGCCACGATGTACTCTACTTTTGAGTGGAACTCTTCATGGATAAGCCCTTTGTCCTGTGCTGCATTTACAACTGCTTTTGCCATGGAGTGTGGAAAATGTTCTTCCAGGCAGGCGCCGATTCTCAGCAATTCGTCTGGTGTCTTATCGCAGAATGGTACGACATCTACGACTGTCGGCTGTGCTTTTGTCAGTGTTCCTGTCTTGTCAAATACGATGGTGTCTGCTTCTGCCATTGCTTCCAGATATTTTCCGCCTTTGACTGTGACGCTGTAGCTGCTTGCCTCACGGATTGCAGACAATACGGAAATCGGCATGGCCAGTTTCAGTGCGCATGAAAAATCTACCATCAATACAGCCAGTGCTTTTGTTACATTTCTTGTAAGAAGATAGGTAAGACCTGTTCCTGCCAATGTGTATGGAACGAGTTTATCCGCCAAATGTTCTGCCTTGCTTTCCAGTCCGGATTTAAGTTTCTCGGATTCTTCGATCATCGTCACGATCTTCTCAAATTTACTTGATCCATTTGCCTCTCTTACACGTATAGTAAGCTCGCCTTCTTCTACAACCGTTCCGGCATACACTTCTCCATTTTCTATCTTGCGTACTGCCACGGACTCTCCAGTCAAAGACGCCTGGTTGACCATTGCCTCGCCTTCCACAACTGTTCCGTCAAATGGAATTACATTTCCCATGTGGATGCGTACCCGGTCACCGCTCTTTACAGATGAAAATGGTACTAATACTTCCTGACCGTCGCTGACAAGCCATACTTTGCTGATGTTCAGTGACATGCTTCTTGCCAGGTCACCAACGGATTTCTTGTGTGTCCACTCTTCCAGGATTTCGCCGATTCCAAGCAGGAACATGACGGATCCTGCAGTTGCGATATCTCCGCGGAACATAGATACTCCGATTGCGGTCGCATCCAGTACCGGAACTTCAATCTTGCCTTTTGCCAGTGTACGCACACCCATCCAAAGATATTTCACAGATTTTACTGCTGTGATACATGCTCTGACCGAATATGGCAAAAATAATTTATTTCCATAATGATAGATTACCGTTTCAACTAACTTATCCCAATATTCCTGATTCAGTTCGCGTCCGGAATTCTGTGCATAATTTTCCGGAATGTCAACTTCCTCATAACGGAATGTTTGAAGCAGTTTGATTACTTTCTCTCTGTCGCCTTTGTAACAGATCGTAAAGTCTCCCGTGCGGTTCTGTACTTTTGCAGATGTAATCATATCCTGGGATTCCAGATAATATTGCATCCGGTCTGCCTGCTCAAATGTCATTCTGTACTGTACAGCATGGGCACGGATTCTGCCTTTAATCTCATGCTTGATTACAAATTTCATGTATATTTTCCTTCTTTCCCTGCTTTCTTCCTTCCCTGCTTACCTCGCAGTGATTCGCTTGCAGTGGTTCGCTTGCTGTTGATTCTCTTACAGCTTACCTCGCAATGATTCGCTTGCTGTGGTTCACTTGCTGTTGATTCTCTTACAGTTTACCTCGCAGTGGTTCGCTTGCAGTGATTCGCTTGCTGTGGTTCACTTGCTGTTGATTCTCTTACAACTTGTCAAGACACCTGCAGTCTTAACCACAGGTGTCCTGATTTTCCCTTACATTTTTATAATTATCACAATAATTTTTATGCTAGTTCTCCTTGAACTACCCTGCTGTCTGACTTTGCTGTCTGACTTACCTGTCTGACTTACCTGTCTTACTCTGCTGTCTTACTTACCTGTCTGACTTAGTTGTCTTATCTGCGTTCTTACTCTGCTGTCTCTTCCGCAAAATCTGTCTCATCAGCTTCTGCTGCTTCCTCTGCTTCTTTGGCCTCTTCTGCTGCTACTGCCTCTGCGTACTCCTGCTCTTCTTTTGCTGCTCTGTCTTCGTTGATCTGCTGTGCTTCTGCATATACGTCCTCTGCATTTTCCTGAATTGTAGCTGCTGTCTTAAGCACACACTCTTTTGCTCTTAAAACTGCTGCTGTACAGTTTGTGTATAATTTTTTAGCGTCCTTGCTGGACAGAACTTTGATTCCTGCAGTTCCGAATAATACTCCTGCTGCAAAGATTCCTGTCTTCTTTCCATCTACTTTTTTTAAGCCTTTTAAAATGTTTGACATCTTTTGTCTCCTGCCTTTCTTTCTACTTCTAGGTTCTTATATGATGTTAGTATATGTGATATGTACTTTTTGGTTCAGTACTATATCATCACTTTGAATTCACTAAATTGTAACGCATTTGTTTTTTCATTTCCACTTCTTTTTCTTTATTGATAATTATTACTCACTTGAGCAGGCTTATTGATTTTTGTTCTCATTATAACTGAAATTGAATATCATTACGCACGAATTATCTGTCTTTTTCTTCCTCATCCATATCCATTTCATCTATATACATTCTAAGTCCTACCGTGCTTGTGACCGGCAGGGAAAATATAATTGTTTTTTCTTTGCTGGCAAGTCCTGTCTGCTCCATCATGGCTTTCATGATTGCATTTTTCTGTTTCTTTCTTGTGACGATCAATATGATTTCTTTTTCTGCCGCCAGTGATACGCCAAGAAATTTTTCTGCTGTTTCCATGCCGGTTCCTTTCGCATGGATCACGGTTCCGCCTCCGGCTCCTACACTTCTCGCCACGTCCATCACGGTGTCGATGCACCCCTGATTGGCAATTGCTACTAATAATTCATATTCTGTTTCTTTCAAAGTGGACTCCTCCTCCCGTTCAAATTTCTCGCTCTGTATCAGGAAATGTAATGTTTTTTCTCCGCCGATGCTGCTGAGTGGCACGATAAATGCAATTCCGGTTCCCGGCACGTCGATCTGCATCTTTACAATCATTTCCCGCCTTAGTTTCTTCCACGTTTCTTCTGTTACCACCGATAGAATTACGACCTTTTCTGATTCTTCCAATCCGAAATAGTCCAACATCTCACTATTTGCGGTTCCACGTCCCAATGTTGTAAAGAAAACCATATGCTCATTTTTTTTATAAAATTCTTCAAATTTCTTCTTTCGGTTCCTGTCTGTAATCGTCACCATCATATATAATCTACTCATAAATTATCTCCGAACTTTCCAATTTTCTTAAACATTTTCCATCTTCACTAATATGCGCCTTGTAAAAATCTCTATCCCTGTTTACAACTCGATTGTTTACAACTCAATGATTTCTTGATTGTCTACATTGTCTAGATTTTCTATGCATACTTTTATACTTGTGTAATCTTTTGCCGCCTGTTTTTCTTTCATCTGTTCCTGAATCTGATAGATCAGTCCAAGGATTTGAATTGTTATAAGCGGCGTCATTGCTACCATAGCTACCACTCCAAACGCATCTGTCACAACATTTCCACCTAGCGCCTCGCATGCTCCCATTGAAAATGGCAGTAAAAATGTTGCTGTCATCGGTCCGGATGCTACGCCTCCTGAGTCAAATGCGATTGCTGTGAATATTTTTGGCACGAAAAATGTTAATCCTAGGGCTACTGCGTATCCTGGGAGCAGAAACCACAAAATCGAAATACCGGTAAGCACCCGCACCATTGCCAGTCCCAGAGAGAATGCGACTCCGATGGACAGACTCATTCCCATTGCTTTTGCGGAAATGGCTCCGGAAGTCAGTTCTTCTACCTGTTCCGTTAATACATATACTGCTGGTTCCGCTTTTACGATAAAGTAACCGATCAGCATACCGATCGGCACGATGATCCATGGATAGGAAAGCCCCGCAATCACTTGACCCAGATAATTACCTGCCGGCATAAATCCCACATTTACCCCTGTCAGGAAAAGTACAAGACCTATGTATGTATAAATGATTCCTATAATAATTTTTACCAATGTCTTTTTGTGAAGATGTAATGATACAATCTGAAAAATGAAGAAAAATAAAATAATTGGCAGTAAAGAGATCAGCATTTCTTTCATATAATAAGGAAGCCCTTCTTGAAAAAGCTGCCACATTTCTACTGAATTATCGGTCTTCACAATCATTGTCTGTTCGTATCCACTTTCCCCTGGGTGGTAAAGTAAGCCAAGCAGCAATACTGCCAGAATTGGTCCGACTGAACACAATGCGACCAGACCAAAGCTATCATTTTCCGCATGTTTATCACTTCGCACTGCTGAAAATCCGATTCCTAACGCCATAATAAATGGTACTGTCATAGGTCCTGTTGTTACTCCGCCTGAATCAAATGCCACCGTCAGAAAATCTTGTGGAACAATGCTTGCCAAAATGAATATGATCGGGTACAAAATTAAAAGCATATGTGCCAGTGGAATTCCAAATAACATTCGAAGTACTGCGGCTACAAGAAATATTCCAACTCCTGTTGCTACTGCAATAATCAGCGTGTAATTGGGAATGGATGGAACTTGTTCAGCCAATACTTGAAGATCCGGTTCTGATATGGTGATGATAAAGCCAAGGATAAAACACAGCACTATCACTACACTTATCTTTCTTGTATTGGTCAGTTTCGTTCCTATTCGTTCTCCCATAGGAGTCATCGCCATCTCCGCACCAAGTGTAAAGAACATCATTCCGATGATCAGGAGAACCGCACCAACAACAAAAGTCATCAGGACGCTGTTTGGAATGGGCGCAATGCTAAAGCATAACACCAGCACAATGCCTATGATCGGCAACACAGCTCCTAATGACTCTTTTAGTTTTTCCAGTAAATTTTTTTGATATAATTGTAATCCCATAAACGCCTTTCTTCTATATTTAATATGTATCCTTTAATAAAGTACCTTTTCGAACACTATTTTAATGAACTTGGGACTCGCTTAACGATCTTGGGACTCGCCCCAGCATCTTTTAATTATTTTAACATAAATGTGGTTGTTTTTTGAAGCTTTAAAGACGTTAATATTATGCTAAGTTTTTAACAACTTGACGTAGAGTTTTGTATAATAGGAAATGCAATCCCGATTATACAAAAAAACCTGTAAGTATTATACTTACAGGTTTTAGCTCCCCGAGTAGGGTTCGAACCTACGACCCTTCGGTTAACAGCCGAATGCTCTACCACTGAGCTATCGAGGAATATTAGGTACATGTACCTTCAAAATCGCATATAAGAAACTTTTTAACATCTTACCTATCCACCTTACTTGGTTATGCCCTCGACCTATTAGTAACAGTCAGCTCC
>ERZ773269.334-NODE-334-length-56464-cov-26.840256_pt1 | contig 56464 bp, 59 predicted proteins | sample MGYA00511958_ERZ773269 | MGnify/ENA primary metagenome ERZ773269 (study PRJEB29015, sample SAMEA2737761) | human gut metagenome | biome: human gut; feature: human-associated habitat; material: faeces | place: China | collected 2012 ... | reverse complement strand
GTCATTGAAAATTGGATAAACAACTATCCGAAGAAAATACTGGATTACAAATCCCTCAGAGAAGTTTTATCTGCTGGCTAACTTGGACTTGAAATTTGGCTTTGACCGCCCCCTTGCAGCTTTTGCATTAAATTTTTCGTAAGTGGTAAGAGTTTTTAGAATAGTAAAAAGTTATAACCTTGATTAGAGGACAGATGAAAATCTGTTCTCTTTTTTTGTTCGTTTAATCCATTCAAAAGGAAAGGAGACAGCGACCATGAAAGGTTGATCGATTAGAGATTTACCAGGTTATTGATTATGATAAGCCTCTAGCAGTAAAAACAGGAACTGCAGAGGGAGACTTATCAGACACAGTGACCAACAGGTCTCAATCAATTCACCAGGAAGTTCAACTGAATTTGTTTGAGACAATGGGATTATAGATTGGAGGAATCGATATGACGAGTGTTCGTCAGTTAATGACACAACTAGAAGGATTAAATCCTGATGCGGAAATTATTTTAACAATTGATGATGTTTTTATCCCAATGGATTATGGGGATAGAATGAGTGTAGAAAGTAATGGGGATGTTAGTGCTTCTTACCTTAGTAAAAGAAATCAAAGGACAGTTAATATTAAGGAAGTGACTAAATGACAATATATGAGCTCATTTTAAAGGATGGTCTCAGACAAACTCGATTTAAGAATAGTAAACTCAAGAGCCTTTCTTCAGCTGAGGAAGGGGCTAAGGGAGCTATCTTCGGGTATCGCTCTAAAGAGGCCATGATTGCGGCCAAGGGTCTAGTCTTAACGTCCCTGGAAGCCGTTGAAAGTCACCAAAAGGCTTTTACTCATTGGACCCCAAACGTTTATCGATACGGAACTTACAGCGATAAGAACCGTCAGATTACTAAGGGCCATAGTGAGGATAACCTGAGACAGATTAATACCTTCACTATAGACTTTGATATTCATTCAAAGGCTGAGGCCATGACTAGCAGCGACATTTTAACTGCTGCGATTGACTTGGGATTTATGCCTACAGCCATTTTAAAATCGGACTATGGGTTTCAAGCTTATTTCGTCCTTTCTCAGCCAGCCTATGTGACGGCCAGCTCTCAGTTTAAGGTTGTCAAGGTAGCTAAAACTATTTCCCAGAACCTAAGGGCCTACTTCCAAAAAGAAGGACTTCCCGTCGATATGACTTGTAACCACTTTGGAATTGCAAGGATGCCCAGGGAGGACAACCTAGAGTTTTATCATCCTGATTATTGCTATTCCTTCGAGGACTGGATTAATTGGTCAATGAAACAATCAGATTGGCCCGTTAAACGGCCAATCTTATCCGTCATTTCTGGGACCAAGGGAGCCAAGCAAATTGATGAACCCTGGTATCAAAAGCTGATGAATGAGTCGGTTATCAAAGGAGCCAAGGCTCAGATGGGTAGAAATAACGTGCTCTTCACTTTAGCCTTGGCTAACTACTCATCGGGTGTCTCTCAGGGCGATTGTGAGGCTGTTTTGGACCAATTCAATGATCGATTGGTCGAACCGCTCGCCTCAGAGGAAGTTCTCAAGATCGTTAAGAGTGCTTATTCTGAGAAATACGAAGCAGCTAGTCGTGAGTATATCTTGCTGCTATGCAAGACCTGGGTCAATGAGAGCCTGACAACTAAGGACCTCTTTATTAGACAAGGTTGGACGAAGTTCAAGAAGAAACGTAGCCACCGAACCCGTTCTCATTTCTATGAGTGGAAAGAAGATGTTCTGGCCTATCTGAGGGAAGAAACTTCAGCGGATAGCCCAATGCTTCAGACCTCTAAGAAGGCTATCAGGGAAGCTCTTAAAATCCCTGAGAGAAGCCTGGATAAAGTCTTGCAACTGCTCAAGGAAGACCAAAAGGTCTTCTACAAGGTCAAAGCTGGCCGTGGTGGCGGTATTTGGATTGGGGCAGTTAGAACTCTACTATTGCAGACTCTCCAGCTGAGAAAGGAAAAGCAGGAGGCTTATATGAGTTATCTAGCAGGTCTCTTCGGAGAAAGAAAGGAAAGTGTCATGAGGATCATGGTAGAAGCCTTAGAAAGCCTAGAACAGGCTAAACAATTGTATTTATTTGAAGCAGATATTGGCTAAAAAATTAAACCCGCAATCTGCCATTACATTTATATCTATGATAGGCCCCGCCTTTTAGAAAAAGAAAATGACAGATACGGCAATTTAATATCACCAAGTATTAGCAGTAGTCAAGAAGGAGAACGCTTATGTGCTGGATTATTTTAAATTATGAAACTGGAGATTATGTCAGAGATCATTGTGGGGCTATTAAAGTTTTTGATAGCTTGGGGTTAGCTCATCAATATTTAGAGCATTTCAGATTAGAGATGCCAAAAGCTGTAACCAAACGTGTTAGTGAGTATGATGAGGAAAAAATTTGCTACTACAATGCCCCATTTAAGTTTTTGAGGGCTAGTTAGGAGGTTTTATGGTGGAACTGAGCAGTCGGCCTAAAACGAAGATTATTAAAGGCTACTATCTCACAGGTTCTGGTCAGGAAGCTAATCTTTACTATTTTAAGATAAATGAAGCCCATAAGGACTTTGACCAAGTGGAACCAGGACAGGTTTGCCTGACCTTTTATCAATCGGGCAAAGTGTTAACAGCTCTTCCTGCCTTAATTAGAGTAGATAGTATCATTAGTGCGGACAAGGGAGTCCGACACTTTCTCAACGAGGAAAAACGGCAACATTATCCTTTGATGCCTATTTTGGGAATCTATTCGGAGTTTGATAGTCTGGATTTTGAAAATATCCTAGAGGCCTATCGTCTTTTGGAGAGTGATATTCATCAACTGGCTCAAGTGACAAAGGTTCAAGGAAGCTTATTTGATTTTCTGGAAGGAGAAGATTAGATGATTCACAAGGTTAAATTATCTCATGAGTTTTGGTCAGACGTTGTCAATGGTCGCAAAACCTTTGAGTTGAGAAAAAATGACAGAAATTATCAAGTTGGAGATTACCTTTTGCTGAAAGAAGTGAAAAACAGTTCCCCAACAACCCGTGAGTGTTTAGTTGAGGTCACTTATAAGCTTGAAAATTATATTGGCTTGCAAGATGGTTATTGTATTTTAGGAATTAGGTTGAAAAGAGGCAAAATATGAATTGGAACAAATTTGAATTAAGAGAGATGACAGTTGAAGAAAAGGATTCTTTTAACACCGTCAACCTTATTTGGGAAACACCTGTTCCAGATGATGGTGAAACCGTATTGGTCAGCGACGGTCAAGATATCTGGTTGGATACTTGGGGTGATTATGGCTCTGATGGAGCCGCCTTAGAAGAATATGCCGGTGATAATGAGGGACTTTACTGGATGTCTCTGCCAGAGTTACCTCCTCAAACAGATGCAGCGAAACAAGATGGGAGGGGTAGACAATGAAAAGTTTATTACGCTACCCAGGCTCCAAGTGGAACCTGGCTAAAAGGATTGCTAATCTGTTGCCTGAACACAAGAGCTATTTAGAGCCATTCTTTGGTTCAGGTGCGGTGCTTTTTACAAAATCAGCCAGTCCTATTGAAACAGTCAATGATCTTTCAGATGATGTGATCAACTTATTCCGATTGATTCAGTCTGAACCAAAAGCTTTACAGGAAAGACTGTACTTAATTCCGTATTCCAGAACTATTTACAATCAGGCCTGGGAGGTTCGGCCAGCAGACGAAATTGAAAAAGCTGTTAATTTCATTATTCGTTCAACTATGTCTCATGGTTTTAGGATTTTTGAGAAAAGTGGTTGGAAAAATGATATTTCAGGAAGAGAAGCAGCTTATGCAGTAAAGCATTGGAATGATTTACCTGATATTGTTAGGGGGATGGCTCTACGCTTAAAGCAAGTTCAAATCGAACAGCGGCCAGCCATAGAGTTGATTGATCGCTTTAATCGTGAAGAGGTCTGTATGTATGTAGATCCGCCTTATGTATTATCAACTAGGACCAGAGAACAATACAGTCATGAAATGACTGATAAGGATCATGAGGAATTACTTGACTTGCTTAATCAAAGTAGAGCTAAGATTATTCTTAGCGGCTATGACAGTGATTTGTATAATAGACGGCTATCAAACTGGAACCATCTTGAATTTGCGGCTACTGCAGAGAAAGGACTTCCTCGTACAGAGGTCCTTTGGATGAATTTTCAGCCAACTCAGCAGTTAGAATTATTTGGAGCTTAAAAGATATTGATAAACGGAAAAAAGGAACTTGAGAAACTTGATTTTGAACATACGGATACTATTAACTTTGAAAGGATTAGAACTATGAATAAAAACAAATTGATTATTAAGGAACCAGAACGAAAGTATCGGCATGTGTTTACTAGAGCTTTTTATCAAAAGGTAAAAAAGGGATATGTCAAAGTGAACAGAGTTGTTTTAAATATTGACGAGCATGGCTTAACGTTTAATGATGTTACTAGCATAGATAATTCAACAATCTTTTCAGATATTTCTTTAGCTGCTATGTACCAGCCAATGGAAAAAATTGTGATTGATGACAAACAATTTATTATTAAGATAATAATGCCTGAAATAAAAGAGAATCTTAGTCTGACAGAAACTTTCATTGATTTGAAGACATTGGACGGGGATCTCTGGGAGAATTATTTAGCCATTAAACGGACGCTTGAGAAGTTTGCCAAGGATAAATTGGTGTATGATTTTATTTACCAGCCTACTAACAAGAAAGGATAAATTTCATGAACTCATCAAAAAAGATTTGGCTTGTTTTCCTGGCTTTAGTCATTGTTATCCTGGGGGGAGTTAAGCTTGGAATGACTTATTTTGTCAAAAACTATGACAGCCATTTATCAGCTGCTGTCTATAAAAAGACAGTGATTGATCAGAATGTCAATCTAGTCTTTTACCGTCCTGACTGTGCATTTTGTAAGGCTGGAAAGCAACCAGTTATTGAAGCTGCTGAAAAAAATTCCTATCCTACCTTTTACATCGATGTCACGTCCAAAGATGGGAAAAAGTTGGTTAAGCAATTTGGAATTACTAAATCGGCCACAATCGTAACGATTAGGAAGGGTAATTATCGTTTCTATACCTATGCGACAAAGACCAAATCAGGTAAAAGGGTTGCTGACGAGAAAGCTATTAGGAGGGCATTCAATGAGAAAGCTGGAAACTAGAAACAATAAACACGTTGATAAAAAACAGAATAGTCAAGAACAAGAACTTAGTGGGCCAGTGACAATTTTACTATTTGTCATCTTATTGATAATTGGTTCCCCGGTTGGAATTAAGATTTTGCTTTGGCTAATAGGAGAGTAACGGTTAAAAATGTGGAAGTTAAAAAGCACTAAAAGGAGAAAATTCAATGAATAATGATTTATTGATTGAAGAACCAAAATCAAAGATTAATATTGATTCTATTATATTTAAATCCATAAAAGTTACGGTTGTTTTATGGGTACTATCAATATTTTTTCTAATGATATATTGCATTACCTTGGTCCCAACCACGGTTAAAAATAAGGATATTTATTACATATCCAAGACCGACTTGAACGCTAAAAAGATTTATCTGAGTAAATCAGTAGACAATAGAGTTAGGAGGTTTGTTGCTAAACATTATGTAATAGATTATCCCTCAGAAAAAATGATAAGTAGGGTGTCCGATAGTGATTTTAAAAAAATTTACGGTGAAAATTATAATCCACTCGAAGATCGGAGGGCAGACTTCGCTTATTATACTCCACAAAAAGGCTTAAAATTCTTGTCTAATAATGAAGCTAAAAAAATTCATTTTTCGGACGAGGACCCTGTTGATTGGGCGATTAAGCAAATTAAACTCTGGATGATTTTAATGACTGCAGGTTTAATCTTTTTGCTTAGGCTTGGAAGTGCTACCTTCAAGAAAAAAGGCAGAGATGATAACAAGTACCAAGGTGTTCCAGTAGATCAAGAAGTAGAGGAATTAATTATCTTATCAGATGAGGAGGAGAATAATGATAAAGCTTTTTATTGAGGTTTTTGGCCTATTTCTTGGCTCGTTGACCCTGTTTTTATCTATTGCATCTAAGTATATTTTCGCTAATCCTTTGCGACTTATGATATTTGTGGGTGTGATTTTATTTCTGAGTAGTCTCTCTTTTGATAATAACCGAGGTGGAGATATATGATTGATTTTCTATTTCACAATATATTTGATTTAATTCTGCTTGGCTGTTATTTGCTGCCGATTTGTCGGATTCATTATTACTGGAATGATGAGGAGAAGACTAAAATTCTGAGTCCTCTTTTGGCCATTATCCTGATGATTTTTCAACGGTTATTAGGGACAGAGTTCCAGGGATTTACCTGGGACTTTTTTAGAAAAAGGTGACTCTGAGCTGTCGGTAAATTTTCTAAAAGACGATTATTATTTATACTCAATTTATTAAAAAATAGAAAGGATTGTAAGCCATGGACAGTCTCAAAAAGGTCCGTGACCGTCTGGAAGAGTCTAGGATTCTTCAGGCGGTTCTTTGGCCCTTTCAGTGGTATAAGAGGAATAAAGTAAGACGGAAACTGGTCAATGTTTTTGCCCTCCTCTCTCTAATCCTGTACTTAGTTGTAGGCTCTTATTTCTCGCCCACAAAACAAAAATATACCGATGCCCAGCTGGCAACTGAACAGACTTTCGGTAACAATTCTGGAAGTATCAAGATGACTTCCCAGACCTATGATGAGAAAAAAGGAGCCATTGTTCTACAGTTTGAAACGTCCGACAAGACGACTGATGTGGACCTGGGTATTAACTCTAATAATCTCTCTTGGCAGATGTTTGCTAAGAACCCTTCTGATAACTTGCAGATGGAGGTGGTACCAATTATTGATAATAAAATCTCAGTCATTATCACGGGAGTCCCTAAAAATTTTGAAGCAATAGCGGTTGACATTACTAATCATTCTGTTGATGCTTCAGACATTGATGTGGATCTTAAAGACTCTTCTTCGTCCTCTTCATTCAATTCAAAACAAACTCAAAAATCAGATGATGATGACAATATTGTTGAGTTTTATGTGACGACTCAGGGACCAAAATTGAAGTACCGTGCTATCGATGGAACCTCACGAGAAGCCTTCACGTTGTCAGAGCTTGAGAAGGAAGTTAAGTTCCAAAATGGACAAATTAAATCACTGAATGGTTCAATTTCTAAACTAAATCAAGCTATCACTGATGATGGTACAAAGATTGACAGTTTGAATAAGGATGCCAAGTATCTAACTGGCCAAGACCTGGAAGATAATCAAACCAATGTAGAAAAAATCCAGGATGACATTGACTCAAAAAATCAAACGATTGATCAGGCCAATACCAATATCACGACAATTCAATCCAAGCTAAAAGCCATGGATGCAAAAAAGAAAGCAGTAGAAAATGGGACCTTTGAATTTTCAAGTCCTGTTCAATCTATCAAGCTAGGTTCGTAATAAAGAAAGGAAAAATTATGTTTAATTTTTTAAAAGATTATCGCAAAGAGAGCACCAAATTGAATATCGTAGTTACTGCCAATTTGTTACTTAAAAAACTGTTTAAGTGGCAACTTTATTTAAAAAAACTAAGGAAATTGACAATGACTTACTTACGCTGATACCCGAAATTAGAGCTTATCCTTTCGGGAAATTTGGACCGAGTTATCATCTCCTAACTTATCCTATAATAGCTCGGCCAAGAGCAGTTGAGATGTCTAGTTATTCAATGAAATTATCCAAAAATAAAACAGAAAGTGAGACTAAAAACTATGGCAATGAAAAATCTAAGTAAGCTGGATAAGGACTATGCAGCACAAGCAAAAAAATTAAAAGCGATTGAAGCAGAACGCAAGAAAGCTGAAGAGGCTTACCTGCTAGACCTAGGGAGAATTTACTTCCAGATTCGCAAGAAAAAGGACAAATCTGCTGAACTTGTTTCGGTTCATTCTGAACTAAAAAATCAATTACTGACTCTCAAAAACGAGGAGAAGGCAAAGCAGCAGGCAAGTCAAAATGTGGCTGAAAGCTAACTTTCTTTTCAGCTGGAAATGGGCGGAATCTAATTTTTAGATTCGGCCTCTTTTCGTAGGAAAGTATTGGCTCTATTCTACCAAAAACGGCTTAAATTTAATCCGTGTGGTTAGTATGCTATCTATTATTTAAGTATGTTTACAGTATGCAAAACCGCTAAAATAGCGGTGTGCTATGAGTATGCGATAGCAGAGAAAGTTGGGGACACGGGAAACGCTGATACTATCAGCCTATCACGGTACGTGATAGCAGTTTCCCTTATGCTCTTTTCTGACTCTGAGACCTCTAAAAAGGCCTTAGCCTTGGAGAGACGTCTCAGACAGAGGAAAACCGCACAAACAGAAATTTTATATTTCGTTGTGGTGCGAGTCTGAGTTTTCTTTTTTGCTTCTTTTTGCTTTTTCTCCGTAAAAAGAAAAAAGAAGGGCGGCCATTTTTGGCGAGATGAAAAATTTTCTTTGTAAGGGAATTGACTGAAAAGGCCTTATCCCTTATGATGTACTTGGAAAAAGAAGTGGAGACAATTTTATGGGAGAATTAAAAACTGCGGAGCTCAAAATTCGTGGTCTCAATAAAAGTGAAGTTAGTTATTTAAAGGCTTTATCGAAAAAAGAAAAGGCCTCCTCGTTTAATCAATTTCTTTTAAAGATGTGCCGGGAAAGAATACAGTATGGTGAATTTAATCGGGCGGAACATTTGTACTTGGCCCACCTGACACAAATGGCAGAAACGACTGCCTTTCTCAAACAACAATGGGAGAAAAAACAAGAGCAGCTTAGACAGATGAATGAACGGCTGAAAAAAATCAATGGTCATATTTCTAAGTGGTTAGAGTATGAAGAAATGATTGACTCTGTAGAAGATGAGCAACGTCAAAAGCGAGAGGATGAGTTGCTGCTGGCTAGCGACTTTGATGGCCTACAAAATTTATTATTAGGGGAGGAGCCATGAGTAAGGATTTTATTGTAAGGAATGTTCCCGATGAAATTTACGGCCAGCTGAAAAAAATTTCATCAACCTATGGTTATCCATCCTTTAATCAATTTATGCTGAGCCAATGTCAGACTATTGTCGCAAATGATGGCTTGAATTATTATCAAAATGAATTTGCCAAAGAGCTGACCGACATTAAAGACCAACAGAAAATATTGGTTGAAAGTTTAGTCAAAGAAGATGTAACTGAAGCAGCTATCTTGGCCAATCTGGATATTACTGAGGAGTTAATTTCGGATTGGTTAGTTTTCATGGATGATGTTGATGCAATGGATGCAGAAAGAAAGGCAGGTGGTGTCGTTTGAAAAGGGGTAAGATTGCTTTTATCGTTATTGTGATTCTAGCTATTATTTTAATCCAACCTCATAATAGAGCCGCAATTTATGACTGGTTTACTCATCAGTCAATTGCAGAGCAGTTGGGATTCAAATAGATGGCTGAAAAAAATTTGGAGGAAGAAAGATGGGACAAAAAGAATTGCGGATAGGGGTAGTCATGCCCCCTGAGGTGGAAGAAAAATTGACAGCTCTGATGTGGTATAAATATGGGCCGACAGCTCAAAAAAAGAAAGGAGTAACGGTTAAAGATTGTATCAATCTTTGTTATGATTTGCTGATTGAAGATAATCCAGAAAACCTTCCTTTTGATGTTAGAGTCCAGGAGCTAAGAGAGCAGAATACAGCAGCTGAAAAAATTGAGCAGCGGCTCAAACAGATGCAAAGGAAACAGGATGAGTTAATGTATCTGGAGCTGGCTAATTTTCAACTTGGCCAACATGGACCAGGTTGGGATCCATTTGATTTGCTAAGTCGTGACTCTGGTCAGGATCCAAAACAAAGAGATTTGTTTGCTCAGGTTGATGAGCTGATTAAGGAAGATGTGGCCAGAGGTCAAACCACAAAACACTCTCACTAAAGTAAAGGAGAAAGCTTGTGACAAAGAGCCAAGAATTATATCAAAAACTCATCCATTATGACTTCGTTGGTTATATTGATCCTTTTGAAGATTTGGGAACCTTTGATCGGGTTAATCAGACCTTTAAAGAAGATGTTGCTGACTTAATCAATCCTCATTCAAAGAAAACTTATTCTGCTCAATGGCAAGAAACTATTTTACAAATGAGGAAACTCTACTGCGATTATCAGAGAGCTTTACATGAAGAATCTGAGGATGGTCGTGCGGAAGTCACTCACTACTATTTGACCTCTGAAGAGGATAAGGCTGCCTTTAATAAAAAGGTGACTACTTATTTGAGCTTGGGATTTACTTTTCCTCAAGTGGCCAAAAAAGTTAATCGAGCTTCTTCCAGTTTGCGGGAAAACTTTAAACGAAGTGAAGTTATCGCTTTTAGTAGCCCTAGCTTCTTTAGAAAGGATGATTTGGCAGATGGAGTCATTGCTCCCCTAAATCAGTTACCGTTGAACTGGAATTAGAAAGGAACCATTGTGATCCGTTTGGAAGCGTTATAAGGAGGAGCCAAAAAAGATGAGTAAACAAACTAGTCCAAGCATTACTTTTATGTTGCAGTACACAGAAGCCAATGCTCAATACGTTGATTATACGAACCGTGATGAGGCTGTTGAACTTGATAATGATATTGTCCTTGACCAAACAACCCAAGCTGTAGAGGGGCTATCTGAGAGCCAGATAGCTGCTATCAAGGAGTCGGTTCCAGAACAAGGATTGGATTTTAAAAACTATATCAACTACATGAACCGCTCCTATGCAACCGAGAAGCAGAGCGAAGAAGTGACGGCTATCTTTAATCAAGATACTAACTATCTGGCATCTGACCAGGTTGCTGACTTGAAGTCTAACCTTAATGAAGCTTACAAGCATGGCTCTTTATTATGGCAAGGTGTTATCTCTTTTGATAATGCCTTTTTAGCTAAGGAGGGGCTTTATGATGTGGAGACTGGAAAGGTTGACCAGCAGGCTATAAAAAATGTAGTTCGGGAAGCCATGCCTAATCTGATTAACCAGGAAGGATTGGATAGCTCAGCCTTTTGGTGGGGAAATATTCATCTTAATACTGATAATGTTCACGTGCATTTTGGTCTGTCTGAAAAAAATTCGGGCCGTGAACGGTTCTTCTATGAACCGAGAGGCCGCTGGGAATATCGAGGAAACTTTTCTCAAAAGACTATCAAACAATTAAAAAGCCAGGTCCTAAATGGGCTGCTTAATGAGCAGACCAAGGAACAACATTTGAGGCAAGAACAGATTTTGGCCAACTTAAAAACCAATCTGATCCAGGATATCTTTAAACCAGAAAAGATTACACAGTCGGCTGAAAAAAATTTTTTGGAACAAGCTTTCAATCATCTTCCTCAAGATAAAAACTGGCGATATGGTTCTAATGCTAGAGACTTTGCAGTCAGTAAGTTCTTCTTAGACAAATACATTGATTCTTACTTAGCCAACGATGGCAAAGAGGACTACGAAGCCTGGCAAGCGGAGACTAGAGAATTTTTGAAGTTTTACCAAGACAACTACACGAGTTCTGAAGGTAAAGAATATGAAGCCTTCCGTAAGGTCAATGGAGAAGTTCAGCGAAGGAATACGACCAGCCAAGGTTTTCAGCTGGAAAAATTTTTCCAAAAGCGTGAGCAGGAGCTAAGGGATCGATTAGGCAATCGGATTCTTAGAGAGTTTAAAAAAGAGGCTCCCCAAATCGCTACTGAAACCCTCAAAGCTAACTTGGATTCTTTTTCTGAACGAAACCAAGCACGGATTTTAAGACAGCTACCAACGGCCAGCTTATTAAAGACGGCTGAAGCCTGGAGATATCAAGGCTATGAAATTCCGAAGAATACTCAAGCTATCTCGGTGTTGCGGCCAGTTTATGAAAGCTATGATAAGTATGGTAATGGCCAAGGTAAGCCGACTTATTTTGAATCTCATGACTATTATGACATTGGCCAGGTCAAGCAAAATCTGGCTGAGAAAAAATTGACTGTTAAAGAGCTGGATGTTTTAGGGAAAGACGATCTTGGACGGTTAATTGATGCTGCTAGTAAAAAAGACCATAGGAGTGAAAAGGAAACCAAAGAGCTTGGACTCTTTCGCTATGCTCTGAGACTGAGAGGTTACCAAGAAGAGCAGGCAAGTTTACTAGTTACCCAACGCCTTCTTGGCCAAATTGAGCCAACGAGGAACAATCAGAACTATCTGACCTTTAAGCAGCAGGAAATCCAAGAACGCCTGGAATTGACCAAGTTAGCTTTAACCCCTAGTTACAAGTTGACTGACCAGGATAGGCAACGAAAAGAGTATTTAGCTAATACTTATGCTAAGAGTCGGCAGTTTTCACTTAATAAGGCCACGAGAGAGGAAATTGATAAACCTATTAGTCAGTTGAAAAAAGAATTGGTCCTAGTTAAACGGACTCACGATCCTGAATTAATTAGGATAGCCTCTGGCCAGAATATGGATAAAAAGGCTTATCAAGAACACTTGGAGACTCACTTGGCTATCTTTGAAACCAAGCACAGAATTCACTCAAACAATGAGGCGATGAAGCAAACGACTGATGAGCAGCTGAAAAAAACTTATCGTCAGGAAAATGGCCGCTACTTTAAAGAACTGATGGGTTATTATGATAAATTGGCTAACAAGCCAGCCTCTCCTTCAGCTGAAAAACAAAGACCCGAACTTCAAAGAGTAGTGGCTCATCAACTGGAGCAGAAGAAAGTTCAGAAGCACAGTCAACTTCAGTCGAGCCAAGGTTTCAGAGCTACCAGCCAGTTTATGTCTGGATTGTCTAAGTCTCTGAAATCTGCTGCTAGACAAGAAGAACGAGCTTACAGGAATAAGCGAAGAAGTGATGACCGTGAGGAAGAAGAGAACTTTAGCCGTTAAAAATACTCATTTATATAAATATAAAAATATCTATTTTAATATTGATTAAAATAGATATTTTTAGTATAATAAGACTATAGAAATAAGGAGAATATTAGATTATGAAATTAATCTTACATGAATGTACTGAAGAAGTTCAGAGATACCTAAGTTCGTCTAGGTTTAAAGTTCGATACCTAAGTTCGTCTAGGTTTAAATTTAGAAATGATTCATTAGAGTTATTAAATAAGTTACGTGGTTCAAATGATCACTTTTATAAGGTGGTTTCAGAAGGTCCGTTAGTGTTTGGAGACCTGACATTGAATTCAGGAGATATTGTACATGGTGAGGAACTTAGAAAACAGATTCTAAATAGTGACATTTCCGTTGTAATTATAAAGGATTAGTATATGTATTTCTTAGATTTATTCTCAGGGATAGGCGGCTTTCGCTTAGGTATGGAAGCTGTTGGTTATACCTGCCTAGGCTTTTGTGAAATTAATAAATTTGCCAGAGCCAGTTATAAAGCCATTTTTGATACGAAAGGGGAGGTAGAATTTCATGACATCAGAGCAGTATCAGATGAGTCTTTTCGGAGAATCGGACGTGTGGACATTATCACCGCAGGATTTCCGTGCCAGGCTTTCAGTCTTGCAGGAAACCGACGAGGTTTTGAAGATACACGAGGAACTTTGTTTTTTGAAGTTGCACGGGCAGCCTCTATTCTCAAGCCCAAATATCTGGTCCTTGAAAACGTCAAAGGGCTCCTCAATCATGACAGAGGATCTACATTCGAGACCATCCTCCGAACCTTGGACGAACTGGGGTACAATGTGGAATGGCAAGTGCTTAACAGCCAAAATTTCGGTGTCCCCCAAAATCGAGAGCGGGTCTACATTATCGGACATCTTAGAGGAAGAGGTACCCGACCAATATTTCCTCTCGGCCAAAGCAGTGAAGCGGTTAATAACCTTCAAAGACAATCACCTAGAACCTCTACCCTCACCGCACATTACCCAGGAAACCAAGACATCGGAAGTTACATTGTTGAAAGTCGGCAGTCGCAAGTCATCCCAGTCGGCAATGTCAACCCGTCAAAAAGAGGGATGAACGGTCAAGTCTATAGTGTTGATGGCTTATCGCCTACCCTGACAACAAACAAGGGAGAGGGTTCTAAAATTATCCAACGTGGCCATGGTTTCAATTCTGGAGGCATCCACGAAGTTGCCCCCACCCTAACCAGTAATTCTTATCAGGAAAACAACTTTGTTTACGAAAATCAGATTAGAAAATTAACGCCGAGAGAATGTTGGCGGCTGCAGGGATTTCCAGATTGGGCCTTCAACAGAGCCAGACAAGTTAATTCTGACAGTCAGCTTTATAAGCAGGCGGGAAATAGTGTAACGGTCAATGTTATCAAAGAGATAGCTAGCCAATTGGGTTAGAGTAGAAGGAGTGGAGTCATGAAAACAAGTGTAGTAGACGTTTATAAAAGTGAACTTGCTAAGAAAAATGCTGAATTGAGGTTGGCTCTAGGCAACGAAAAAAAGTCCAGCCCTAACGCATTGCTACCTCAGGTGATTGCGTTTGAAGAAATGTTGGAAAAGAAAATTATTGAGCTTGACCCTTCTTCAATGTCTATTACAGAGGAAGGATGGATTCTCCTTTGGGAGCCAAAATATTTTGACGATAGGATGCTTGCAGGAGTTCTCTATTCCTCTTATTTTTCGACACTTTTTTCTCACAACGATATTCGTTCTTATAATTTTCCTGAGATAGAAGCTGAAGTTAGACGATTTGAGAAAGAACTGGCAAAAAAAGGATTTATACTGACAGTAAATGATTTAGATAACCCTGTTATTTATGTTGCCCCCCTTTCCTCCCAAATGGTTTTATTGGCCCGCTATCAAAAATGGATGGGTATAGGTCTTATAGCCTTTGGGGTATTGGTTTCTGCCCTTCTTCATTTCTTTGGAGGGGCAACTAATGCCTTTACCGAAATTCTTTATGTCTTAGTGGGTTCTTTCATTGTGGTCGTAGGGCTTATGATAGTTTCCGATAGCTAATAAAACCTCTTTGACCTGAGTAGGTCAATAAACTGCTTGCTTGGTCTTTGGCAACTGATGGAAGGTAAATATGTTCATGTGTATATATATTTATAAATCGGGCAACAAAAAAAGTTTATTTTTTTGAAAAAAAGTGTTGACAAAACGCAGAAACTGCGTTATACTATAATCAAGATAAGGAAAGGGGGCCAACATAAGATTGGCCAAGGTGAATTAAAATGAAAGCAACAGCAACAACAGTGGTGTTAGGAACGGTTAGAGGGCGTCATGCCATGCCCGTTTCCGACTTTATCTTCAATGAAGTCATTGAAGACCCTACGGATGTAGGGGCTATCCGACGTCGTGTCGAGAAAGTGTTATCTGGAAAGATTAGCATTGGAGCTGGCTCGGGAGCGGGCCTGAACCAAGAGTCTTATGAAGATGTCTTGGTTCGCAGAGGCAACAAGAGGTTAATTCTATACGTGACAGGTCTTACCATTGTCACTGTAGAAGTTGTTCGCTTCTGCGCTATCAACGGAGTAGCCTTGACCTTGAAGCACTTTAATAGCGCATCAGGAGACTACTTCGATGAAGTAATTTTCTGATTCCGTCACGGTAATAAACTGTAATTAACGTCACTAGCTATGGTGACGTTAATCTATTATGAGGTGAAAATGAGGTGAAAAAATGTCAATTTTTTTAAGAATTAGCGAGCAATTGCCAGAAAAATACGTAAAATACGTTGGCTTGGACTGCTATGTCGGCCTTCTGCCGACTGACCCTCTGGCGTTACCAGAGCGGTTTACAAGTTATGGCAATTTAATTTATAAAAACATTAAGGAAGCTTATGAAGAGTTTCTTGATGTTGGAAAGACTCAAGGTAAAGATCTTTCCAAAGAAATTAAGTCTGCAAATGACTTGGAAATTAGATTAAATCAGTCGCTTGATGTTGAGTACAATGATGTTAGATTGTACGGCGACTATGACGAGAAAGTAGGTTACAATATGGCCTATTACTCGGCAAATGCTAGTTTAAAAGCTGAGGTTTTGGGGGTTGAGTTTGAGGGCTGTTTTGCCATAACTCACAAAAATCCATTCCGCCGTGGAGGTTTGCGTTATATTGCGGACGACAGGGCGACAGAAGGTCTTCAAAATTCATTAGATGCCTATTTTGAAGAAAATAAAGTCCTGTCTGAAGTTGAACTCTTTGTTTCCAAAGAGACTAAACAACGGAATCTGCCGGCCGAGCTATCAAAAATGGTATTAACTGAATTTAAACAGTATGCCTCAGATATATATAGCGACCTTCCGGATTCTTCGTCTGAATGGTTTGATTTATCAACTATCGTGTTGACAAAAGAGCAAGAAGATGTTTTGGATGACTTCTGCGATGCAATTGAGGATTGTGAAAGTCCTATTGTAAAGCATATAGGCTATATTTATGACCACTTTAAATGAAGGCATCCGTAATTACGCAAGGACGACTTAGACAAGCTAGCCAAGGGTAAGAAAATCTCGATCAGGTTTAACAGTTTGGTAGATGGCGTGAGGACCATCACCTTGCAGAAGAAAAAGGACTAGAAGGGAGAAACAAGTGGAATTTGATTTGTTTAAAAAGCTCTACGAGGCAGCTCTTGAGGATGGCATGGAGCTTGAAGATTATATAGCTGGCATTGGGTATCAAGGCTGGATGGATGGCTATAATCCAGAAGAGGTTAGGGACATCCTAACCAAGATTTATATCTTAGCCACCAATCCTCTGAAAAGCACCAGAGAAGGGAGCCAAAAAGGATTTTCAGAGCAATACAGTATCCCATTAAGGACTTTGCAGTCTTGGGATATGGGAGAATATGAAGTCAAAAGCTATATGAAAATGCTGATTGACTTTGCACAGTACAGCAATCACTTTAGGAAGGTGAAGTAGTATGAAGAAACTCTATGTTTGGACCCCAGCTGGACTACTGCGGATGAAGCCGTGGCAGAAAATTATTGGGATAATGATTTGAAATTGGAGGACATGGGGAACCTCTACAATCTTAGTGAAGAATTAGAAAAAGTTATTTTTGAAGAATCCTGCCCCTGATCCTTTCCCTAAAAATAAAGCCTTGGTCCGGACATGGTCTAGGGCTTTTTTCTGTACTCAAAATCTCTCCCATGGCTCAAAAGAAGCAGAAGTGCGTGGCCCTTCAGCCAAACTCCCACGGTTCCCACCTGACACCAAAACAATAATTTTACTAATTTTAATCATTTGATGTTGACAGCTAAGAGCTGTTTTTTTATTACTTTCCCAAAAAAAAATAAACTTTTTTTGGGAAAAAGTGTTGACAAAACGCAGGAACTGCAAAAAGGATATGTAAAGAAGTCTGAAGAACAACAAAAAATTCAGGAACTTGCTGAAAAGTATGAAGAAGAATTAGCTAACCGATATATTGCTGTTTATGATAAATTGGATTTGGTCACTGTAATGGATAACCCAAAAATTATGAAAGAAATGCAGACAGAAAAAGTTGGCTCCCTTGAAAAAAGAGCTGTAAAACGGGCTTACCGACGCATAATTGAAAAGTTTGTAAAAGGAATCGAAGAAAAGCAAACTGAGAAAAAAGAGAAAGCAACTAAAGGTTCAAAAAAAGAAGCGCAGTTTCTTTGCAACGAATGCGGATGCGAATTTCCTATAAATTTGAAAGAGTGCCCAGTTTGTGGTGAAGAGGTTGACAGTATTTTTATCGAACGTATTTGAGTAAGAAAAAGGAAAGATCAATGGAATTACAAATTAAACAAGAAATAACAGCAGACGATTTGATGAAAGATGTTAAATGGTTTGGCGAAACAATACTTTTGCAAAAAAAGTTATTGAGCTTTTTGGGGAATACCCAGAGTAAAAAAAGAGTCTCACGATTGTGAGGCTCTTTTTTATGCCGTGAGCTGTCGGTAAATTGCTTGAAATGAGGTTATCTCTTATGATTTTTGAATACTAAAAGAAAAGGAGAAGCCTTATGTTTTTATTTCCAGATGTTGCTGAAGAAGCTTTCGATTTCTCAGCTGAATGGCTGGTTAGTCAGATGGACGATGCCAGTCGGATTATTACTTTTGAAGGAACGGGGAACAATGAAAATTTAACTATGAGTATTTCCTATGAAGAAAATCCAGAGGATTACCAGGAGTTAAGCCTAGGTGAACTGGTGTCCTTTCCGAAGGAAACTTTTTTTGACCCTGGACAAAACTTGAATTTGTAGAAAGGAGAATACTCATGGCAAATAAGCTAAGTCGTAAAGAATTACGAGATCTCGCTAAGTCTCGTGATATTGTTGAAGTTGCTGAAAGCATGGGAATGGAACTCTTTCGCTCAGGTAAAGACTTCCGCTGGAAGGACCATGATAGTTTAGTGATCAGTCCAAATAACGGCCTTTGGAACTGGTATAGTCAGCACAAGGGCGGTGATGTGATTTCTTTAGTTGAAACGATTAAGGAGATTAACTTTAATCAGGCCATTGACTATATTACTACCGGCAATTATAGCCAACAGTCAGTTAAGCCCGTTGAACATGAGGAGTTTAACTATTATCTGGAAAATTATGAGCAGCCCCTAGATGAAGGTAGGAAGTATCTGAAAGATAGAGGATTATCTGATGGAACCATTGACTTTTTCAGCCAGCAGGGACTACTGACCCAGGCAAATATCCTGAATCGGGATGAGGTGGAACCAGGACTAGTCTTCAAAAGCTATAACGCTGATGGTGAATTGGTTGGGGCTAATCTACAGGGTATCCGTGAAAATCGGACCAAGTATCCTAAACGAGGCTATCTCAAGCAAATAATAAGAAATTCTGACGGTCTCACAGGTTTACATGTGGATATTGGCCAACCGAACCGCTTGGTATTTGCGGAAAGCCCTATTGACCTGATGTCCTATTATGAGTTACATAAGGACAATCTTCAGGATGTTCGGCTTGTTTCTATGGATGGCCTGAAAGATGGTGTTATCGGTCGTCACTTGTCAGAATTGACAGCTGAACAAGCTGGCCGCTTGATTTCCTGGTCGCCTGAGGAACTGGCTAAAGGCTTAGAATTAGCTAAGCAAAATGGCTATTTTGCGGACGGTAAGCACGCTGACATGATTACCTTAGCCGTTGATAATGACCAAGGTGGTCGGAAATTTATTCAGGACTTGGTAAAGGAAGGAATTCCCGTAGTGGCAGACATTCCTGATTTACCAGCTGGAAAAAATAAGATGGATTGGAACGACCAGCTTAAACTGTCTAAACAGGAGCCACAAATAGAAGATAATCCAACACTTTATCAAGCATCACCGGTTGATCCATTTGGGGGACAATTTGATCAGGCAGTTGAAGAAAATGAAGGATCACTCTATATTAATCCTGCGACAGGTGAAGCCAGCGAAACACAAGAAGGTGCCCAAGGAGACATGGCCTTTTTGGATGCTAATGGCTATCCACATGAAACAGAAAAAGAGGCTTTAGAAGCCTCACAAGAAAAAACTAATTCTGAACCAGATTTACAAGTCGTTTTTCACTCCTCTGACGAAAATTTACTGTCAGATAACTATTCTTTAGGAGATATTATCCCTTACGATACCTTTATAAGAGCTCTTTATACAGAAAATAACAGCCGTCTGGAAGCAATGCCAGCAGAGGACATACCTGTATTTCCACCTCTACACATAACAAATGAAGGTGGAACTTGGTTTGATTTGCGAGATGAGAACGGCCAACCCTTGGTTGAAAATATCCGATATGATATTGGGGGAGAAAATCAGACGATCTCAGAGAGATTAGAGAAAGTGCTTCCTTCAGACTATTTAGAAATTGCACGACAGAAAGATGCTACCTATCCAAAACCAGTTTTACCAGAAGCTGTTAGTCAAGATTCAGGTATTCCCGTTGACTTATACACGGGGCATCAGAATTTTGGAACGATTGATTTTAACGATTTACTTGATAGTAGTGATTTAGGAAGTCATGCGGATAAATTGGGTTATGGCTGGGCCGTTGATCCGAGAGAGACCTTTGCTGTTATAAATAATGAAACCCTAAGCCAAACTCAAGTGGATAAGATTATCGATCGGATGTTCGCGACTGGAGCTGATGGTAATGATCTAAAACAGTATTTACAAAATCCTGATTTCTCTTTGAGTAATTACGCTAAAACTGGTAATGTTGGTTCACAATCACAAGAAAAGCCTCTTGACAATAATCAAGAGACTCCAGATTCTAATGATAGTGACCTGATGGCACACAAAAAGAATGAGACAATAATAGGGGGTTTTTCTGAGCAAGCTCAAGAGGCAGCACCGTTACCTGAAGCGATGGAATCGCAACCTTTGAAAGACTCATCACTGAGTCAATCCGAATCTCATTCTTTACTACAGTTTACCATAGAAAACCCCGAAAAGTCAAGGTATAAAGCAGGTTATCACCCGATTAATCAAAGGGATTTAACCAAGTTAAACAACTATGCAGAGAATATTCAAAACTCTGCTCAGTGGTATTTGAATAACTTAGCAGATTCAACGATTCATTACTTTTATCAACGGGACGGGAAGCAGTACAATATTAGTATCGGCTTTGAAGAGAAGCATTTTATGCACTTTACTGGTCTTTTTCCTCTAAAGGATGGACAAACGGCTGAAAAAACTCTCCATGATTTTGCGGAAGGACGTGGTAACTACGATAATTTATTGATTGCTAATAAGGATGCAGCTTTCCAAAAAGTCAAGGTCTTACCAGACTTAAAAGCAGTCTTAGAAACTGATTCCTTTTATTTTGATCAGGTGAGTGATATTCCAAAATTGCACTCTCTGAATATGGAAAAAGCGATTAAGTCAGATGACAGAGATGTCTTATTAGCCTTTTCATCTAATGGGGAAAATGTTTATCCAGCTTCCTTAATGGAATTGACTAAGCAACTCAATTTACAATCTAATCAGTCGGATTATCAAAACGTTATCCTGGGGATTTATCGTGAGCGAGATGGCCAATTAGAACAAGTTGCTATCAATGAGGACTATATCAAAGATGGCGGTCAAGAAATGTTCAATACCTTAAAGGCTATGAACCTTTCCGATCAGGAAGATGTGGACTATAACCTTGTTGAACCCCCTCAAGTGCCCTTAGAACCTCGTCCTAAGAGTTTGGCCCAACGGGCTGAAGAAATCATGGAAGAGGACCGCCTGAAGGCTGAGAAGCAAGCTCATTCCCCTTCAGCTGAAAAGGACTTTGATCCTATTAAGGCTAGTCCTGAAGAATTAAGTGCCCATGCCTTAGACCAAATTAGGAAGTATTCTACTGACCCTAAAGCGATGAAAGAGTACCTTGATTTCATGAGTCATTTCCCTGGAATGTCACCAAGAAATGCTGCCTTGGTTCAAGAACAATGGCCAGGTGCCCAGGCAGTCGCAACTTATAACCAATGGCAGGATAAAGGAAAAGCTCTGGGGATTAAACCTGATGATGTCTATCAGTCAACCCGTACTTTTACCAATAAGAAAACTGGAAAAACCAAGACTGTCCACTATGACCAGTTGTCTGTCAAGGCAGGTGAAAAGTCTAAGATTACTTTGTTACGGCCAGTCATGGTCAAGATGATTCCAGTAATGGATGCGACTGGAAAGCCTGTTAAAACAGAGCAGGGTCGGACCAAGTATAAACCACAATCCGAAGCCTCTCCAGCTGAAAAAGCCAAGATTAAATCAAAGGAACTGCCTGTTAAGGAATTTATGAGTGGTAAGTTCACGACTTACAAAGTCTTTGAGCTGTCGCAAACCACCCTGAAGCCTGAGAGCTATCCCAAAGCTATGCCTAACCGCCAGTTTGATTTTGATATGGATAAGGTACAGACAGATAAGGTCTTGAAGGGACTTTGTGACTATGGGAATAAAATAGGGGTAGAAATGTCATTTGATAAGACTCATAAGCTAGGAAATGCCAAGGGAGCCTACTTCCCGAAAGCTCAAACTATTTTGATTAATCCCAATAATACACCAGGAGAACAAGTGGCAACGAGTATTCACGAGTTGGCCCATGCCACCCTCCACAATCCTAAATTTATGAGTAAAGGAGATGTTAAACTAGATACTAGTCATAAGGAGCTTGAGGCAGAGATGACCGCTTACATTGTTTCTAAGCATTTTGGTCTTGATACAAGTGAGGAGTCCATTCCTTATATGGCTAGCTGGACTGACAATCTCAATAAAATGAGTGACAAGGAATTGGATTATTCGATGAAGCGAGTTCATAAGGCTGCGGATCAGGTTGTGAAATGTGTTGAGAATCGAACAAATCCGACACCCCCCAGAACAAGGGACAGAGGAATTTCATCTGGTCCAAAACCTCCTGTCCCTAAACCTTTAAATCCTTAATGAAGAGTCTCCGATAGGAGGCTCCTTTTTAGTTTGTCCGTGAGCTGTCGGTAAATTTTGTAAAAGTCCATTATCTCTTAAACTCTATGTATCTTAACTAGGAAGGAAATAGTTTATGAATGCGAACACTAATACTAACAGAAAAATCTGATCAGCGAAAAGCCTATGCTAAAACCTTAGGACAGACTAGCAGTGATGGCCCTGTCTCAATTGTCAGGGACAGTCCCTTTTTTGAGGGTGAGGTTCATTTGATTGCTCCTGAGGGGCACTTGTTTGAGTATCCTCTCCCTCAAGATAATTGGGACTTGTCCAAACTGCCTTTGTTGGACATTTCCTTTAAGGATCTTCAGCTGAAAAAAGATAAGCGGTCTAAAGACCTCTTTAAACGGATTTCCCAGGAAGTTCAGGCAGCGGATCAGGTGATTATTGGGACGGATGCCGATCGGGAAGGGGAACGGATTGCTTATGCGATTCTATCTCATATTCCTAGGGGACTAGATAAGGTTGCTAAACGGCTATGGGTCCAGTCTATGAGCCCTGAAGGTATTCAGGAAGCCTTCCAAAACTTGAGGGATCCAAAGGAAACTTATAACTATTTTTTGGAAGCAGAAGCGAGAAGTCAAAGTGATTGGCTGGTAGGAATGAATCTATCGCCTTTTACGACCCTAAATCTTCAGTATCAAGGAAAGTTGAGGAGAGGAAAAGGTAGCTCCTTATCAGTCGGTCGGGTCCAAACGCCAATTGTTCGGCTGATTTGTGAAAACGACTTAGCGATACAGACTTTCCAGCCGAAGCCCTTTTATAAGCTTGACCTACATGATACAACTCATCAAGTGACTTTTACTTATAAAGACCCCTTAGAAACAAGCGAGGAGGCTTTGGGACTCTTGCGAGGACTAGATAAATCGAGCCGAGTCATTGGAATAGAAGGGAAGACGGTTACGCAACTTTCCCCCCTTTTATTTTCTTACTCTAGTTTGACAGCCTTAGCTTCTAAGCGGTTTGGCTTGCGAGCAGACGAGACCCTGAAACATTTGGAAAGTCTTTATTTGAAAGGCTATATCTCTTATCCAAGGAATGGGGATAGGACTCATATCACTTTCAAAGAATTTGATTATTTAAAAGGTTTAGTAGCTGACTATCAAAAACTCATTGATTGTCACTTTGAAGTCGCTCATCCTGAACCTAGGGAGACTTATGTAGACCCTAGTCAGGTCGGGTCTCACTACGCCATCATTCCAACCCAAAAAATTCCAGACCTTTTTCAGCTTTCTTCAGCTGAGCGCTTGATTTATCAAGCAGTTGTTAAGCGGAGCCTGCTGATGTTTGCCAAGGATTATAGCTATGAAACAACTCAAATGACCTTACTGAATAAGGGACTTGAGTTTAAAACGTCTGGGCACCGTATCCTAGAGCCTGGTTGGCGGGACTTACTAGAAACAAAAGTCCGAAAGGATAATCTACTACCTCAGTACCAACTGGATGATTTGGTTCCAACTAAGGCGGTGGTCCGATCTGAAATGACTAAACCGCCAAGACGGCTGACTGAAAGTCTACTGATGGGGCAAGTCTTACCAAGCTATGGTCTTGGAACTTCAGCGACCAGGGCAGCCATGCTGAGAAAAATTCAGGTTGCTGGCTATGTTCAGCTGGATAAACAATCGGGTCAATTATACCCTACACAAAAAGGTTATCTCCTTGTCTCTGCTCTTAAAGATAATGATTTCTCAGACCCCAACACAACGGCTGGCTGGGAAAACTTCTTGGAGCAGATTGGCAAAGGAGAGCTATCTCCAGCTGAGTTTGTGGAAGGTATCAAAGAAAAGCTCGCCCAATCAATGAAAGGAGGAACTTATGGCAGATGAAACTGAATACTCTAAAAGTGTTTTAGAGGAGCTGGCCGATAATCTCTCAGCCAAGGTCTTATCTAAACCAGACGATTATGAGGTCTATGGCCGTGATGAAGAAGTGGAAGATGTTATCCTTGCCCTTCTGAGAAAGGGAAAGAATAGTCCTGTTTTAATCGGTGAGCCAGGTGTCGGTAAGACTGCCGTTGTTGAAGGGCTAGCTCTAAGAATTGCTAGGGGACAAGTTCCTGCTCGACTACAAGGACTAACCGTTTACAATCTGGAACTCTCTAGTTTGACCGGTGAGGGTGATTTTATTGCTAAATTTAAACAGATTATTGATGAACTGGTGGAACGTCGAGGCGAAGTTTTAATGTTTATGGATGAAATTCATACGATTGTCGGGGCAGGTGGTCAAGAGGGCCAAGCCCTAGATGCTGGAAATGTTATCAAGCCAGTTCTCGCTCGTGGGGAAATTCAATTAATTGGTGCGACTACCTTGGATGAATATCACCAATACATTGAAACAGATAAGGCCCTAGAACGGCGGATGCCGCCAATCATGATTAATGAGCCAACTGAAGATGAAGCTATAACTATTCTCAACTTGGCCAAAGCTCCTTATGAAGAGTTTCACCAGGTGACCTATTCTGAGGAAGCTATTCGTCAAGCGGTTAGGCTATCTATACGCTATATCACCGATAAATACCTACCTGACAAGGCCTTTGATTTAATTGATGAAGCAGGCAGCCTAGCTGCTAGTAGGAAACAAACTGAGATTACTGAAGCTGACATTGCTGAAATTCTCAGGCGAAAAACTGGTATTCCAGTAACCACTATCCTTCAAGGTACTGATGATCGACTGGGAAAGCTATCTGATGCCCTTCATCAAAGAGTTAAAGGCCAAGATGGTGTGATTGATGCCATGATTAGGGCCGTCTCTATTGCCCAGGAAGGCCTGCAGGATGAATCTAAGCCTTTTGGAACATTCCTTTTGCTTGGCCCTACAGGGGTTGGGAAAACGGAGTTTGCTAAGGCAACAGCTCAAGGTCTATTTGGTTCCGAGGAGTCTTTAATCCGCTTTGACATGTCTGAGTATATGGAAAAAGGAGACGATAAGAAGCTGATTGGGGATGCTAAAACTGGAACGAAAGGTGATTTGACCGAGAAAGTCAAACGGAGACCTTATAGTGTTTTGCTCTTTGATGAAATTGAAAAGGCTGATGCCAGTGTTCTAGACTTGTTTTTACAGATTTTGGATGATGGTCGCTTGACAGATGCGACTGGACGGCTGGTAAGTTTCAAGAATACCCTAGTTTTAATGACGACCAACCTGGGTGCTCGGAAGGTAAATGATCAGTTTGACATTAAAGGGGATATTGACAAACTGGACAATGAGCAATTGAAAAAGCTTGAAAAGAATATGAACAGGGTTCTAAAAAATGACTTACGTCCTGAGTTTATTAACCGCTTTGACTATAAACTGATTTTCAATGTTTTGACAGAGAAACTTATTTTGAAAATTGTCGATAAGGATATGGATTTAGTTGCCCAACGCCTAGCTAAACATGGTATGAGTGTTAGCTATGATCAGGCAGTCGCCAATTATTTATCTCGTAATGGAACCGATGAGAAAAATGGTGCTCGACCATTGGCCCGTCTTATTTCAGACGAAGTTGTCGCTCCAATCGCTGATTTAAAGCGACGACTCAGAAGAGAACACGGCTCATCTGCGGGCTATCATATTATTATTTCGGCGGTTGGGGAGTTAAAGGATGAGTCCCACAGAAAGGAACGGCAGCACTTGGAATTTGAAGCCATCTTGCAAGAAGTTGCGTAAAAATGTCCGTGAGCTGTCGGTAAATTTTCTAAAATTCTTTTTTCCTTTACTATAGGACCGTCAAAAAAATAAATTATTTAAATAAAGGAGACATTCATCGATGAAAGAAATTTTGACAACAAAAATTCAATCAGCTACTTTTGAAGTTCAGAAGGCTGGACTGACATTGGCAGCTGGAAATAACCCATTTACTCCCGCTAAAAATGGGATTGATGAGTTAAGGGGCTGGATTATTCCAGTTGGTCTTGCAGGGTTGGCTGTTGCTGCGGTAGTTACACTAATTATTTTTGGTGTTGCGGGTCGTGAAAAAAAGCAAGCCATGAAGGATAAGCTTGGTGGTATAATTTTGGCAGCTATGGGAATTGGTATAATCCCTGGTGCACTCTTATGGGCTTATACTTGGGGTAAACAAACATTTGGATACTAAGGAGGTATAGCTAATGGCTTTTTCCCTATTTTCTTCAGGTGAAAAGACCGTGATCTCTGATAAGCTCTTTATAAAAGTTGACTGGGAAGAAGGTTACTCACCTGAAACCAACGAGGCTTTGTCAGCTTTGATTCAAGGGATTGATTCGGTAATGCCAGAAACCAGTTTTTTACTAGAAGAAACCTTACCTTATCTGACCTTTTATCAGACAATGGTCTTGTTAGATAATCTAAAACGGCAGTTTGGCGTGTTTCAGCTCAAGGCTCTGAGGGTTTGTCATAAAAAGGATGGGCTTGCTTCTACACAAGATGAGGTTTTCTTGGAACCCTTGGTTATTGATGACCAATTTAATGATTTGTTATCCTTACTCATGGAGGCAGTATTGGTCCAGGATAATTTCAAATCCTATCCTTATGCCAAAAAGAAAGCTTATTTTACAGATCAAGTATTTCCTGCTTACGTTGACAGTCTGAATAAAAACAACTGGGCTATCAGCGAGGAAGACCTACCAGAATTTCCTGAGGCAACCGAGACAGAGAAGTTGAAGGAAGAAGCTAAGGAAGCACAGACAAGACTACCAGTAGCTAGTTCGACCAAGACTCCGGGTTGGTTGAAAATTGTAGCTATTTCTGGTCTATGTATAGGTTTGCTTGGCCTATTCTTTGGTTTTTCTTCTTTGGGGCGAGCTAGTAAGCTGGCTAAACAGACAAACTATCTCTATTCAGAGTTCACCAATGCTAAACAAGTTCAAACCCATGAGCACCAGGTTGATACCTTTTCAAGGTATTTCTTGTCCGCTTATTACAGTAATAACAAGGACACTTTAAAACCTTTCCTAGATAAGGGAGATGCAAGATACACAGCTCCAAAAGATGCGACAATTACTTCGACCATCCTGGAAGGGGTAAGCTATGATGACCAATCCAAGACTTATACCCTTAATTATGTCCTGGGGCTTAAAACCAAGGATGATACGAAGCAATCTCGCTTAACCTTCAAGGTCAAGGAAAACAAAAAAAGTGATTATGGTTTTGTTCTAACAGCAGAACCAACTGAAAAAACTTATCCTAAGGATAAGTCAAACTAGAAAGGAAAGTAAATCATGACAAAAAAACAAGTATTGACTAGCGTTCTCGTTGCTGGTTTTGCTCTATCAAGTGGTGGTGCAGCTTTTGCGGATGAGGTTCAATCTCAAAGCGTCCAACCACAAACCTCAGCTGCGACAGTTGTTTCTCAGCCCGCAGCTGATAATTCAACTCCAACTGTTCCTGATTCAGGACAAGCCTCAAATTCAGATACTCAACCTGCAGGTGGTGATGTGAGCCAACCAAGTAGCTCAACCCCGTCAAGTTCTGACACAGGAAGCAGTAGTAGTCAAGCTAGTCAACCATCAGAACAGCCATCACAAGATAATTCAGCTCCTGCCTCATCGGACACTCCAAGTGTACCAGAGGCTTCGCAGCCAGCTGGCAACCAGGGAGATACAGCTCCAAGTGCAAGTGGTGATAACTCAGGGGCTTCAACTCCTGATAGCTCTGCTCCAAGTTCGTCCGCCCCTGAAGCTTCTGACCCAAGTAGTTCTTCAACCCCTTCCTCATCATCAGATAAGGACAAGGAGAGCCAGCCACAAGCAGCACCGGATCAGTCCACTCCAGATGCTAGTGACTCCAACCAGGGAAAACCTGATAGTCAGTCACAGCCTGGTAACCAAGCACAAGCTAAACCAGCTGATAAAGGAGACCAATCTTCTCAGCCAACTAATCAGTCCAGTCAACCAACCGCTGGCCAAGCCTATGACCAAGGTCGAAGCCAAGTCGGTTTGACCAGTGATGTCACTGGTCAAGTGGTTCAGGATGTCACCCCAGAAGCACCTGTCACAACTGAAGACGGGTCAACTATTGTCTCTGTTCAAAACGGACAACCTATTGTCAGCCAGAGTGATGGATCAACTCAAGCGGTTGACCCAGGTAGCGTTGGGGCTACAGTCAACTCTGATAAAACGCTTAGCGTTAAGGGGGATGACGGGAAAATGAAGACCCTGCCCAATACAGGTGACGGTGCTAGTTCAGCCGTTATGGCTTCTGGTCTGGCTATGGTGCTTAGTGCAGTCTTGCTTTTCTTGAAGACCAAATTTAACTTTTTTGCGAAAAAGAATTAAACAGATTAACAGTATATTTTGAGGGAGAAAAATTTAATGAACAAACAACTTTTATTCAATGCAACTGATAAAATCAACGGCCATGGTTCTTACCGCAAACGTGGTAAGACTCTGCTTGGTACTTTAGCCGTGGCTGGAACTTTGGCTTTGGGAGCTGGTACAGTAGTATCTGCTGATGAAGCGACACCAGCACAAGAGCCTCAAACAGCACCAGTTACCTCACAGACGGCTGAACAGGCTAATGTGCAGTCCGTTTCTGTTGATAATTCCACAGTAGAAACTGCTGCTACCAATGCCCAAAATGCAGGCGTTGAGGTCACTCAAGAGCCTGCCAAGGACATAGGAGTGGCTCAAAATGACCAAGATTTAGCTAATAAACAAGCTGAAATTGCTGCTGACCAGGCTAATCAGGTTCAGTCTCTGCAGGAAGCTCAAAAGCAAGCTACCGAAACGAACCAAGCCTACCAGGAAGCTAAACAAGCAGTTGATACCACTAACCAGCAAGCGGACCAGTTGGCCAAGGATAACCAGAAATATGTTGCTGAAGTCAAAACAGAAGCCGTTGACCAAGGTAAAACTCCTGAGGCCTATAAGGCTGTGGCTCGAAAAGCCCAAGACGTTCAAAAACAAAATCAGGCAGCAGTTGATCAGCTGAACAAGCAGCTGGCAGACTATCTTAACTCAACGGCTTTTACAGCCAGCATGCAAGAAACCACGCAAAACGTGGATAGCCTGAAATATGGCAACTCAGAAATGCATGCTACCGTTAATTCAGAAACGGGTGCTTTCCAACTTACTCATGACATGAATGATGGAGATAATGACCGCTTAGGTAACCTTGGTACAGGTGTTCTGGACGGTAAACTAAATTGGCACTCTACGTCTAATCATGACGGTAGTCAATCTATCACAATTGATAGTGTAAATCTTGGTAAGTATGTTTATACCAATCACCGTCCAAGCACGGCTGTCAATAAGAATGCTGAAATGGTTGTGAAAGACCTAGACGGTAATATCATTTGGCGGTCTGGTATCTACAATGTTGACAATAATCTGTCTCAAGATATTAACAAGAATTCCGCTATCAATAAGACCGTGACCGTTGCTGGTAATGGTGCCAAGAGCGACTTGTTGGAAGTCTTGAAGGTGGATGATAATTGGATCATCAATACCCATGGACAGGTGCAGGTCCAATTTGAAACTAATAACAAAGAGCCAGCTAAGATTACCCTGGTTAAATTATCGGATCCAGCTGAACCAGAACCTGTTAAGGCCAGCTATCACACTTATCAGTTGTCTGTCAAAACGCCAGCTCCTCAACCTGGTCAAGCAACCCCAACTCCTCAAAAGACACCAGCTCAACCTGCTAAGGCTGCTGTTTTACCGCAGACAGGCGATCAGGATTCTGTCGGAGCGGTGGCCTTGGGAGCTATCTTTGTTGGCATGTCAGCCCTGGGGGCTGCCCGCTTTAAATTAAAAACAAAAGAAACTGACTAGAAAGGAAGATTGATAAGACCACTCAAGCCATCTCAGAAAAATTCTGGGGTGGCTTTAGTCGTCTTTTGCTTGTCGGTAAATTTCCAAAAAATCAATTATCCCTTATGATGAGGCTATCAATAAAAAGAAAGGAGTTCCATTATGGCACTTGAATCCGAAATCATGGATGACCTGTTGGCGGACTCTCTTCAGCTGGAATGCCAGTTAAAGCAAGACAATCGGCATCAGCTGTTTAATGCAGAGGAGTTGGAGAACCTAGCTTATCAGTTCCAACGTTTATTGCAGTCGTTGACAGGTCAAAGTCAATTTCAGTTATTTTGTTATTCTAATCTGCATCTAGGGCAGTTAAACCGTTACCTGAATCAGCACCAGAAGGAGGACCCTTATGTCTAGTATTCGACTACTATTTGATTGGTTGCTGGGCTTTGCCTTTTCTAGCTGGCTAAATGGCTTGCTTAGCTTGGCTGTGCTTGGCTATCTCCTCTATAAGTGTTATCGATGGTACAAGCTACCATTAGTTCAATCGTTTAAAAAGCTCCGACAGTGGATTAAGCATCCCCAAGAATTAAAGGACCGCTTTTCCTGGAAACGCTTGAGCCAAGAGCTGAAACGTAAAGGTCCTAAAGAAGTGGCTCGTCTCATTTTTTGGCCCTTTGCTTGGTTGTGGTTGTTGCTACTAAATGGCTTTGTTCGTTTAACCTACATGGTTAGACAATTTTTCTACCAAACCTTTTCTAAAGAAGGTCGAGAGGCTAATCGTTTTGAGCGAGAAATGAAACCTTTCTTACGCTTTCGGACTTACCGCTCTGTCGTTAATATGGGACTAGTTTTTAGTCTCAGCGCCCTATTTCTGACCTGTTATGCTGTCTCAGTTATTCGAGCAATTAATCACTTTTTATATCAATCGGTTACTAGTCATTTAGATTTGGTCCAGTTTAATTGGTCCAGTATTCTTTTGAGTAGGCTCTTTTATTTTGAAGCATTTAAGATTGCTCCTATCTTAGCTTTACCGTTATTCGCTATTGGTCTCTATATGGCTTGGCGCTCTGCTTGGGTCAATTTTGAACAGTATCGGGACTATAACAATAATGAAAAAGGGAACGATCGCTTTACAACGATTAGCGAAGTTAAACGACAATACAAGGCTATCCCTAACAAAACAAAAACCTACTCTGGTAACGGAGGATTTCCTGTGATGCACGTCAGAAAAAAGTCGTTACCAGGTATTACTCTTGGCAGTCAAATGCTGTGGCAAAATCGAAAAATTGCGACTTGGCTTAGTGATTGTCAACGCTTATTGGGTAATTTTGCAACGCCTTCTGGTACTTACTTTATTGAAGACGATACTGTTAATGCTATATCAGCTGGGATGTCTCGGTCAAGTAAAGGGGAAGGTTGGATTACAACGACTATTGAAATGAATAGTCGGGCTGAAATTCAGCCGTCTATGGTTATTGGTGATCCTAAAGGTGAGCACAATCAAGCCGCTTCTGAAACACTTAGAAAACGAGGCTACGATGTTGAAATTCTCTCTTACCTAAATATGGATTACTCAATGTCTTATAATCCCTTGCAGCTGGCTATCGATGCTGCAAAAAAGGGTTACTATGAGAAGACTCAAAGTTATATCAATTCAGTTGCGGAAGCCATTTACCGACATACTAAACCAGGGGCAGGCAATGGTAATGCTAAATACTTTGAAGATAGCTCTATTGCTCTATTTACAGCAGTATCTATGGCCTTATTAGACCGTGCTCATGAGACAGTAAAAAATGGAGAAGAGGACGCCTGGTCTACAGTTACCATCCGCAATATTGCCAAATTCATGACTAATTTGGGTTCTGAAACGGTCTATATGGATTCAGACGGTAACTTGATTGATAATCCAACTCAAAATATGATTGTCGAACGTTGCTCAAAAATTACTGCCTATTTTGATAACCTGCAAAAGGTCAATCAAGTACAATTTTCTAAATTTAGAGAACAAGCTATTTTAGCTTTTGCCTCGTCAAATTTTGCGGTCGGAGAAACCCAAGGGAATATCTATTCTAGTTTGATGTCAGGGATTAACCTCTATCTCCAAGATAATATTGCTAAGATGACTTCAATGAATTCTGTTGACCTGGCTTCCTTTGGATTTCCACGTCGTTTAGTCATCTACTTTAAGTCCAGTACCAATAAAGAGCTGGCCAATAGCTATGCCTACAGGAAAGCTAAGGTTACGATTAAAAGCACTAAAAATTTTGCTGGGATGACAAAAGAAACAGTCCACGTTGATCACCAAGCAGCTGATGTGGACGGTTATGGTTATCTTAACTTGGTAATTGAACCAAAGCTCCCAAATCGGTTTACGATTATGGTTGACTTTGAAGATGAAGTCTTTGAAATTGCAGCTCAAAAGGTTTATCAGTGTCATGAAGGGACGAAACGCTATATTTTGGACGAGTATACAAGGCAGCCTATCTTGGATAGGATTGATCTATCAATCCTTTCTCAACCTTCTGGAGGCTTGTTAGATCCGTCAGATATTGATTTGGTTTATTCCGACAAACCTAAGGCTATCTTCCTGGTGACACCGCCAAATAGGACGGAATACAATGCTCTGGTCTCTCTTTTTCTGGATCAACTCTTTAATGTCAATTATGAGATGGCTAGTTCAGCACCTGAGCGAAAGTGTGTCAATCGTATTATCCAAATTCTTGATGAGTTCACTAATTTACCCGCCATTCCTGATATGGGAACGAAGATTTCTATTTGTTTAGGGTTCAATATTCTTTACTATCTCTGGGTTCAAAACTTTGAACAACTGGATGAAAAGTATGGAGAGAAGATAGCCCAGACCATCAAAGATAACTGTTCTTTACAAATCTACATCAAATCCAAGGGTAAGACAACTGAGTATTTCAGCCGTGAGTCAGGCCACAAGACAATAACGGTTCGCAATCGCTCCAGTAATATCCTGGGGGATGAAGCTAATCCCAATGTTAATGTTCAACAGGAGAAACAAGAACTACTGGACAAGAGCCAATTAGCTAAACTGCAAGAAGGAGAGGCCCTTATCCTACGTGGGGTTAAAGCTAGGGATAAAATGGGCTTTAAGGTTACCACTTACCCTATCTTTCTAACAGGAAAAACAGCTATGCCGATGCGGTATATGTTCTTGCAGGATGAGTTTGACCAAACTAAGAGCTTCTCAGATATTCCAGTTGATAGTCCTCACCGTCATCTAGATTTGCAGGATGTCGCTGTTCCTGCGGACCAGGCTCTGGATAATCTGATCAGCTGGCGGATGTTGCTGCTAAATCCAATGCGACAAGGAGAAGCCCCTAAATTAGCTCCTCGTAAACGGCCTATAGCTACACAATTTGAAACCTATGAGGAACAAGTAGCCTCTCATGTTGCTTCCGTCCTGGGCGGTGATGTAGCTCTTCCAGCTGAAGAAGAAGCCCCTGGTTTTGAAGATGATTGGGACTTAGAAGATATGAGCGATGTCCTTTAAAGTCGGTATTAAAATAAGTATTCTAATACTATTATAAATCATTATAAAAATAATGATAAAAAACAAAAAGTAGTTATTTTTATATTGATTATAATCCTCATCTTTGTTATACTTACGATAAATAAAGCGGAAATAGGAGAAATCTAATGAAAAGAGCATTTAAAGTTTTATTAGCTGTACTATCAGTTGCGGCTATATTTACCTTGGCGGCCTGTGGTCATAAGCATACAAAAGAAGGTCTTTCAACTGATTTGAAGTCCTCTTATACTGGTATTACAAAGGGAATAGGCTATACAAGCTCTGTGTTTAATGATGATAGTGGAAAAGATACTTTAAAATTTGATACTAAAAAGCATACGATAACAAATTCATCTGGTGAGAGTATCTATTTTAAAGTTATCACTGAAAAGGACTTTAGCAAGGTTGAAAATTTCACCAATATTCAAAAGGTATTTAATAAACATAAGTCAGAACTGAAAGGAAAAGATTATTTTTTAATTAAGACTGATACATTCAAAAAGGACTTGAGGAACGATGCAGACGCTGCAGAAGTATATTGTATTGTTTTGACAAATGGCGGAGAAAAGATGCACATGTTTCAACTAGAAGCAGATACTCAAGATGAGTGGTTTGATTTTAATGGTACCGCTAACTAATTTATAAATTTGGAGTCTCACAAATTGTGAGGCTCTTTTTTTCTTTTCCTTGAGCTGTCGGTAAATTTTGTAAAAATCCATTATCCCTTATTCTTTAGCTATCAAAAATAGAAAGGATAAGTCTATGTATGGATTATGCCAAATTTTCTGACTTGATGAATGATGTCAAATCTTTAAATGGCGATATTGATGGGGACAATGCTAGTAAATTGTCTCAGTTCTATCACTATTGGTCTCAGTATCTTCATCCTCAGTCGGCCTTCTGGGCCTTTATTTACATTTTACCAGGAGGCATTGCCAAGGCTATGTACCAGATTACGGCGGCTTTGGAACATGTCTACAACAATCTCTTTAAGCTCTTTGGCCTTTTCGGCTACCTAGGGGATCAAAAGACCATTATTGGCCAGATTTACCATTACGGTCAACTCTTTGGTTTATCAGGATTCTTATTGGTCTTCACTTATAAGATGATTTCAACAGCTTGGGGGAAGAAGCCCAAGTATGGGGAGTACATTACCAACTTTCTGAAAGTGACTTTTATCATTTGTGTTTTACCGTTTCTAGTTACGACGGTGTCGACGGCCTTCGCTAAGGGTGCCCAAACAGCTCAAACCATGTCGAGTAATGGCAAGCAGTTTAGTTCTTTAGCTCTTCAACCAATGAAGTCAAATGTGGTTGACCTTAAGGCTTTGATTAACAACGACTGGGACACTTCCAAATTTGAGTTGGATGATCAGGGTAACCTTAAGCCTAACCAAAAATCAGGTGTCTCCCTCAACTACATTACGGACAGTACCAAGAAGCGAACCAGTTCTAACTTTGTAACCAATCTTGACTTTACCGCAAACTATGGGGCGACTGATACAGCGGTGCTTGAAGATATGGACTCTGAAAATAATGGAGCTTATAAAGGTGTGAAAGGTCTTATGCTTCATAAGTTGGATGCTAATGGTTCAGGTATAAGTACCATTGATGAGCATCGGATGATGAAGAAACTAAATGCTTTAGAGTCTGTCTACATGCGTTATCAAGTCAACTGGATAGGAATGTACCTGCAGTATGGCTTGCTGATTTTCCTGCTCCTCTTTATGTCGGTTAAGTTGGTTAAGTCTGTGGTGGATATTTTGATTCAAGGCATGCTTTTCCCAGCCTATGGCTACTTTACTGCAGCTTCGAGTTCTAAGAAGCTTAAGGAGTTTGTGATGACCATTTTTGGAGCCTTTATGGGCATTCTCTTTGAGGTCATCATCATGCGGGTTGTGCTAGAAATTTGCCGAGACTTCCCAAGTATTAGTCTGGCAGCTGTTAAGGGTCTGGACTCCAGTTTCTTCAGCGGATTGACCATGTGGGAACAAGTCATGGCTTCTGCTCTGGTTTACCTCGGAACCTTCCTCGCTGCGATACAAGGAACATCCCTTATTGAGCGTTGGCTAGGTGTTTCAACTGGTCATGCGGATGCGATGCAACAGGTCGCAGGTAGCTTGCTGATGACTGGTGCCTTGACTCAAGGGGCAACAGCAGCTGGTCATGGTGCAGCTGCGGCAACAGCGGCTGGTGCTAAAGCCGCTTGGGCTGGAACCAAAGCTGCTGGCCGTGGGGCTAAAAAAGCCGCTGGCGGTGCTAATAAAACAGCTGCAGCTCTCAAAGGTATTAATGAAGCCATGCGGGAACAAGGCGTTGGCGGTGCTCTAAAAAGCGGTGCTACAAACGGTTGGCAAAAAGTTTCCGACTCTATCCAATCAGGAATGGATTGGGGCAAAGAACAGGCTAATGGTGTCCTAGATAAAGCTTCTGACCAATTTGACAGCGCTCAAGTCGGTGGCCACAATGCCTTTACTACTGATCCAATGGATAAACAACAGACCATTTCTGAGATGAGAGATAACTTTAGCGGTGATAGTAGCGGCATTAACAATGCGTTAAATCAAAGTGCTAAGCAAAACCGTCCACCTAAAAAAGCTGGCCTTGCCTATGACCCGACCAAGGGTTATGCGAAACGCCATGCTTCTCAAGCTCGTTCTAATCTCAGTCAGGCTAAGAGTAGTCTCCAACAAGGGAGCCAACAATTGAGCGGTGGCCAAAATCATATCAAGGGTTATACCAGCGATGAGGATTAACGATGGGAGTTTTTCAAAATCAGGTTGTAGCTATAACAGGAAGTCTACGACCAGTCACAAGAGACCAAGCTATTCACTTTGTCCAGGACCAGGGGGGAACTTATCAGGGCTTTGTCTCTGATAGGACTACCCTCTTAATCGCTGGACACAAGCAGTTGGACCTCTTTAATCCTGATAACCGCTCACTTAAATATCAGGCAGCTAAGACCAGGCAAGCCTCTGGTCAAGCACTCACTATTATTGGTGAAGATGATTTCTTCAGCTTGATGAAGAGTCTCCGCTAGGGGACTCTTTTTTAGTTTGTCCGTGAGCTGTCGGTAAATTTTTAAAAAGACCATTATCCTTTAAACTCTTTATATCTTAACCAGAAAGGAAAGAATTCATGGATGAAAATTTTGAACAATTTGGGATTGTCAAAGATATTAAGACCGTCTCAAAAATGTGGATGTTCCTGATGAGGGACTTCGTCATTGTTGCAGTAACCATTACTGTGACCTTTATGTTTGCGACTGGTTTTTTTCCACCAACAATGTTGGTTCAGATGTTGCTCTTTATTGTGTTAGTCCCTAGTCTGGCTATTTACTTATTGCTTCCTTATAACGGTGGTAAGCGAAATTATCATGCCGTCTGGCTGACCCTTACCCTTCGCCGTCATCGCTTTACAGCTTTAAATCCTATAGAAAAAAAGGAGGAAAACCCCTATGCCAATTGAAAGAAGTAGCCGAGAGGAGCGGCGAGGCTCTGGTTTGCTGACAAGACCTTGGCGAAATGCCAAAATTGATAATCAAACCTATTTTGACCTTCATTCCACTGTTGAAGGGATTGATACCAAGGCTATAATGACAACTCGTAAAGGATATATTGACCTGGTTGATAATGGGTATCTTCAGCTGATGGAGATTCCAGGAAAGGACCTAGATTCTTTGTCTGAAAAGGAAATCTTACGGGTTCTCTTGAATTATCGCTTATGGTTGACTCGTTTCACCCCTGACTGTCAGATTGAAACAACCACCTTGCCAACAAATACGGATCCTCAAATTAAGCATTTACGGCATATCCTGGCGGATGTCCGTCAAAATCTTAAAGAGGTCTCCGAAGGTAGCCAACGGTACCTTCAGCTGAAAGATCGAGAAGACGGCTTAAAGGTCAGAATTCAGGTTGAGCAGGTTATCCGAAAGAAAAACTACAACCATGAATTTATCCTATGGCTTTGGGGGAAAACGACCGAGGAATTAGATGAGGTTGTCTCTAAAGCTAAACGCTATGGCAATAGTGGCTTTATGCCTAGGGAAATTCCTAGCTGGAAAAAATTCCAGATTATTAAGCAGTACAACAATATGAACGAAAAAGTATAGGGAGGATAGAAATGCCAACAACGCTTTCACTAAAACGCCAACGGCAGCTAAAAGAAGACGGTTACGATTTAGATTTTCTCTGGCGGATTCAACCGCAAGGAGGAATTATCTTTCATGCGGATGATTATTGGAAAAGCGGTGATGGGTATCATACCTGTTTACACTTTTATGCCTACCCTTCTGAGGGCCTTGAACGTTTCTGGCTACAGGACTTGACTCAGCTGAAGGATACTCAATCTTTTGTTTCTATCTTGCATCGAGATAGTGATGAGGTTAAGAAGGAGCTTGAAAGGTCCATTGAAGAAAAGATGACTCGGATTTCGGAACAAGCTAAGACAACTACAAACATGAAGGAAATTGATGAAGTAGCTGACCTTCGGCAGATGTTCCGAGAAATTGATAAGCGAAACATTGGGGTCTTGGCCTTCTATGTTCGGGTCTATGTCTCTGCCTGGACTGAAGATGAGCTTTTCACAAAGGTTGAGGAAATAAAAGATAAAACGTCTGCTTATAAATGCACGATTTTGTTAGGCGAACAAGAATTGGAATATCATGCACCTTTTGTACCAACTTCTAAACAAATCCTCTTGCCTAATGGGCGTAAGCCCCAAACTGTCCGTGCTCATGATTTAGCTGGTGGTTACTTCTTTAATCACACAAAGCTAGAAGATGAACGTGGCTCCTTATATGGCTTGACCAAAACTGAAGGAGTGGTCAATTTTAATTTTTTGACACGTGATGATAAACGCACTCGTTCCTTTATGATTATTTCAGGTAATCCTAGGATGGGTCAAACAACTTTCTTGCTAAGACATACTGATGACCTTTATCATCGTGGTCATTTCATCAGAAATATTGATGCCTCAGGGGCTTTCAATGATTTAACCCGTAAGCAACACGGGAAAATACTTGATCTTTCTGGTGGGGAAAATCGAATTAATATCTTCCAGATCTTTCCTCAGGCGACCATGGAAAATGGGATTGATGTTGATGAGAAGGAGTCTTACAACCTTCATATCAGTAAACTTAAGAACATTCTTAAGTTGATGAATGCGGATGTTACCAATGATGATTTGACAACCTTCCAGGAAATTCTCAATGATTTTTATATTGAAGAAGACCTTTGGTTTCGTAATCCTGAGCTTCATGAGAATGAGCTTAGGGCTACTAAATTAGCTAGGGAAGAATATCCAGTTCTATCTGATTTCATTATGTTTCTGGAAGATTATGAACAAGAACTACTGTCTAAGTCTAATGTTGATAAGCTTGAGGTAGCGGCGACTAGGCGGATTAAAAAGACCTTCAGCGGGATGTTAAGTAGTCATGCTGCTATCTTTGAGGGGACAACTGAGTTTGAAGATATTTCACAAGAACAAGTTGTTACCTTCGATTTTTCAAAATTGAAAGGTAATGATAATCTCTTTAACGCTCAAGTCTTCAATGTCCTTTCTATTATCTCAGCAGATGTGGTTAATAATGGGAAACGATGCAAGCAAGCCATGCGTGAAAATCCTCAGCTAGCAGAAGAAGATATGCCTCACTATATTGTTAATATTAGTGAAGCCCAAACATTGCTTGATCCCCGGTTTGAATTGAGTGTAGAGACCTTGGCAAGTGTTATTGGTTCCATGGGGAATAACTTTGCTGGCGTTGTTCTCTCCGTCAATTCCCTCCAGGGTATTATCTTTGGTTCAGGTGATGGGATTGACCGAGATCCCTATGTTATTGCCGTAAGACGGATATTTGGAATGATGCAGTACAGGGTACTGGCTCAAACCGATGAAACTTCTGTTCCCCTGTTGGCCAATGCCTTGGCTGGCTCTATGACTGAATCGGAATTGGAGTCTTTACCTAGCCTAGAAAAAGGCGAGCTCTTCTTAAATATAGCTGGTGTCGGAAATATTGTATTTACACAAAGCTATCTAGATTACGATCAGTATCGCTATGGCCAAATGTACTAAGAAAGGATAAAGGATGTTTAGAAAACGTAAAAATGACCCTTACTTTGGCATGGGTCCCATTGAAAAACGAAAAGCTAAGCTCCATGATTACGTTACCATTCGTAAAGAAATGGGCAGACGACAAAAAGAATACTTTTCCTCTGAAGGGGAGTCTGATCCTGAACGCCTCAGAGCTCAAGAAGAACGAGACCAAGAGTTCATCCGCTCGCTTAAAATAGCGGGGATTTGGATTGGTATTCCATTTTTATTGCTCTATTTATTATTTATGACTATGGCAGGCCTTTGGTAAGGAGGTGGAGCCATGTACGAAACCATGCGTAAGCTAAGAAAGTGGCTCTTTATTGGTATCTTTATTGGTGGAGTTTTTATTGCTCTGGCCCTTGCTGTTTCTATTTTAGGAGCTGTTTCAGGAGCCGTTGGAGGATCAGGTTCTAACTGTGATACAGAGGACTTGACATCGACTACACCTGCTGCAGATAGCCCATCAATTTCTTCAGATGCTGCCTCGGTTGATAAGTTCGTTAAGGATCATAAGGAAGCCTATCTGCAGAGTTGGAAAGTTGGTGGTTTTTTACCATCAGCCTCCATCACTCAGACCATGCAGGAAACCAGCTTTAACTCTGGACTTCCCTCATTTGGCCAGGCCCACAATATGGGTGGCGTTAAGTGGTCTACAGCTGCTGATTATCCAGACACGCTTAAACTTTATGGGAGTGATTCTGTCTCTGCCACTGGTAGTGGGACAACCGTTGGTGATACTTCTGGTGGTGGCTACGCCTACTTTAAAAACTTCGATGCTGGGATTGTTGGTAAAGCGGAGTTCATGCGGAATCAAACGCTTTACACCAAAGCTGTTAATAATACTGATGGTAAAGCAACCTTAGATGCCATTGCTGAACATTGGGCTACCGCTTCAGACTATAAAGTCAGTCTGGAAAGCCTCTATGAATCAGTTGGAAAAAGGTATGACTGGCTGGATAAAGAGGCTATCAAAAAGTATGGTAAAAAGCCTGTTAAGGCCTCTAAAATTGGTAAGGGTGCGGGGGCATCTGCTGATAGTGACGATGATAGTGGCTCTGATTCTGGTTCGGACTCTGGGTCAAGTCGACCAAGTGACCTACCCAATTCCAAACCTGATGATTGGCAGTTGGTCCTTGTTAACCGTGATAATCAAAAGGATGAAATGAATCCTAAAACGGCTAACGTTGAAAATATCCCAGTAGATAGTCGGATTTCTGATAATGTCACGAAGTTTTTAGCGAAGGCCCGTGAGAAAAATAAAGCATTTCACCTGATTTCGGGTTATCGAAGTGTTGAAACGCAGACCTCTTTGTACAATGGTTACATTGATAAAGAGATGAAGGATCATCCAGGCTGGACAAGAGAACAGGCTGAGAAGCAGGTTCAGACTTATTCTCAACCACCTAAGGCTTCTGAGCATGAGACGGGTCTAGCCATTGATATTTCTACGGTTGACTCTCTTAATCAGATGTCTAAAGAGGATGCTAAGACCCTAACTGATATTGCTAGTGACTATGGCTTTGTCAAGCGGTTTGAAGGGTCTAAAAAGTCCTCTACAGGTGTTGATGAGGAAGATTGGCACTTCCGATATGTTGGTAAAGAAAATGCCGAGTACATGAAGAAGCACAATCTTTCCCTGGAAGAATATATCAATCAACTGAAAGAAGCTGGAGATTCTGACGATAATGAAGATTGTTCAGATGATTCAGATGGTGACTCAGGTGGAGCTTCGGATGGTTCAGGAAAAGTTCCAACAGATGCGACTGCCTGGGGCTATAAGCCTGAAGATGTTCCTAAGAGTTTGAAACAATACATTATCGATCCAAAAGCTTTAGGTATGAGTTATGGAAACTCATCTGGCTGGTATAATCCAGGCAGTGACTATTTAGGTGGTCAATGCGTTAATTTAACTGTTAGCCTGGGGAATCAGCTTTGGGGACATTCGGGATCTGTTAGCGGAAATGGTAAAGACCAAGCGACTGCTTGGGCAAGCATTTTTGGAAATTCAGTTAAAACGACCCCTAAACGAGGAGCCATCTTTTCTACACAAAATGGCGGTGGCGGTTATGGTCATACAGGGATTGTCTGTCATGTCTTTGAAGACGGATCAATTTTGATTGTAGAACAAAATACTCCTTTATCAGGAGCAGATTTCTTCAAAAAATCCTATACATGGAATTACCGTGTTTGGACTCCAGATCAACAGAAGGCAGAAATTACCACCTTCGCTTATCCAGATAATAAAGAACCAAAGTTGAAAAAATAAAGGACTACACTCATGAAAGAAGGAAAACAAAAGAAAATGACCCCTATTATAATTGGAGCATTATGTATTATTGTTGGTGCTTTAATCATTTTTGTAGCAGTTCGGCAGAACCCCTCTGATAAAGCACAGCACCCAAAAACAAGTCAGTCAAGCTCATCTGGTGCATCAATGAAGGGACTGACCAAGAATGAAAGAAATCACCTGAAACTCAAGAATAAGCTAGAGCATCCTTATCAAAAGGCAAGTGCAGCAGATAGCCAAAAATGCCAGGCAGCGATTAAAGATGCCTTTAGCTATCTTTCTTCAGTTGATGGTCTTTCCAATGTTAAGCCCACGACGGAGCACCATTTGGGTATGACTAGTGGTGTTAATCTTACTCAATTAGCTATGGTAGTTAAAGCAAATGGTTATCAATTTGAGACTGTTGAGGTCTCAAAATCGGATAATAATGATGTTGTCCAGTTCATCTGTACCCTTACTAAGTCAGGGGAAGATAATGTCTATTTTGCTGGTAATTATAATATTGCTGCAGACCAGCTTGGTTTCTCTCAATTTAATGGAGGTAGTCACCTGGGCGGTACCTATGGCTAACCTCATAAAGGTAGTTGCTTTGCGACTGCCTTTTTTGTCATTATATAAAGAATGATAAAAATAATTATAAAAATATCTATTTTAATATTGATAAAAATAAATAGATATGGTAAAATAAGACTATAAAATCAAAGGAGGCTATTTATGCCAGTTTTACGTCATCCATGGCCAAAGACGATGAGTGAAATCGCCCTAAAAGGCGGTGATGGAAAAACAACCATTACCCTACTTTGTGCTATTCGCCTAGCCGCTTTTAAATTGAAGGTTCTCTTGGTAGATTTGGATAGCCAATGTAACCTCTCTCATTATTTTGATGTCTATCAGAATACTGGTACTGTAGCTAATATTTTTACAGGAGCTGGCTCGGTTGAGATTGTCTCTGTTGCTCCAAATATTGATCTCATTTCTGGTTCCATGCGGCTAGATGAAGTAGAGGCCAGTCTTGTGACTAGGTCTAATCAGAACACAATCTTCTATGATTGGCTGAGTGATCATTGTGAAGAATTGAATCTGGCACAATATGATGTCATTCTTATTGATACTCACCCTGATTTTGGCATTATCACAAAGAATGCCATTGCCGTTAGCGATGTTACCTTGACTCCTGTTGCTCCAGGAAAGGACTTCTCAGCTGAAGGGAAAGCTAACTTAGAGCTCCGACTTGAAGCCTACCGTAAAGAAGAAATTATGCGACCAAGTAGAGAGTCTTTGATTCAAGCAGAGTCCTACTTTATTCTTAATAAGATTTCTAAGTCTAAGAAGAAGTCAAAAGAACTTCTAGCGGAATTGAAAGATGACCCTGGTGTTCTTGGTCAGATCCCTGAAAAGGAACTCTTTAATCAGGATACAAAAGACTGGACCATTATTGATATGATGGAAGACCCCAAAATGTTTAAAGAGCACCGTAGCTTCTTTGTTCAGCTGAAGAAGACCCTTAGTTCTATCTTTGACGTTTTAAAACTTGATTTAAAGTAGGGATTAAAATATCTATTTTAATATTGATTAAAACCAATAGATTTGGTACAATACGGTTATCAAACATTAGAGAGGGTTATCAATGGTCAGTAGAAAAGAAAAATTACAGGCGGCCTTAAATGAACAACTTTCGCCAGCTAAACGAAAGGTTGGTCGTCCAAAGGGAAGAAACACCAAGCCTTATTCGTTCACGTTAAAGCCAGCTAATCGGGATAAGTTAGACAAGATGGCAGCTAAAGCTGGATATACTGCTGCGGCTACCTATCTTGATCATTGGATTGAAAATTACGACCTAGATAATGACTAAATGGGTTAAGTTTTAATACTAATAAAAATAGTGATTAAAATCATTGCTGAAACAAAGGAGGTTCCCCATGTATTACATTTTTAGAGGGATTTACTGGTTATCATTTATTTTCCTCATTCTCTTTGGATGGAATTGGGGAATAGCTACATTTGGCATTGACCAGATGATGTGCCTAGTCTTAGCCTTACTCTTGCTGAGGTTTTGGCCAAGTGGTGGCTTTATATTCATGGTCTGCTGGTTGGGCTATCTCTTTTTTACCCATTTCCAGACGGCCGCCACAGTGCTTAATTGGATTTTAGTAGGTATCTTGGCCTTGGAAGGTTTCCTCCTCTGGAGGGAAGAATACTGTTTCAAAAAGACCAAGGCTCTTCTTAAGAAAATTAGGCAAGGATTTTCAAAAAATGTTACGAATAAATAGTTAAGAGGTTCTGAGCTACTCAGGCCTTTTTTCTTGGTCAAAATGTTTGCGTGTCCTTTTTTCCTCTTGATACAATACCCCAAAAATAGTAAAGGAGTTTAGTATGATTGATGAAAGCTCACTCAAAGCCAGCTATGCAGAGACAACCAAAAAGGATTTCAAATCTTGGTTGGCCAAGTACGATGAACAGGTCGCCTCTAGTATGCGAGCTAGGGGATATAGCTGCGTTCATTCGATGGAGCGGACAGTCATCTTTACCTTTGGTGAGATTAGCTTCAGTCGCAAACGGTGGAAGAAAGGGAAGGAGTGGGCAGTCCCAGTTGATGAAATGCTAGGTCTGACTAAAAATTCTAGATACTCTTATGAATTTCTCTACCAAATTGCCAAGCTCTCTACGATGATGCCCTATGACAAGGTGGTTCAGGTTATTGATTTACTTTATCAGGTGACGATTACGAAACCGACAGTTGTTAAAGCCACTAAATTGGCAGAAAAATTGCTCGAGGAGAAGAAGGATTATCGCTTTTTCAACGAAAACAACCAGCCTCAAAAGAAGCCGGTTGATGTGATTTATGTCGAAGGTGATGGAGCCATGATTAAAACCAAGTCAGAAGAACCTGAGAAGCGTAATACAGACTTGAGTCATTTTGTCGTTCATACAGGCAGTAGACAAATTGAACCTAAACGGTTTCAGTTGATGGATAAGAAAGAGTTTGTTTCTCCTAGCCATAGGCAAGCGAGAAGGGAACTGCTGGACTATCTTTATAATACCTATGAGATTAAAGACACAACCTTACTCATCACTAATTCGGATTGTGGGGTTGGCTACACTCCTCAAGTATTTGATGAAATTGCCAGGGCTCTTGGTATCGTTCATCATGAACATTTTTGGGATGCCTATCACGTGCATAAAGAGTTACGGGCCTTCTTTAGGAATTATCCTGAAGACTTGCAAGAGCAGGCTTTTACTGCTGTAAAGAGTCATAACAGACATGAACTGAAAGTTGTCTTAGACACCGTTGAGTCTATGATTACAGATGAAAAGGAGCAGGAGGACTTTGAGAATTTCAAATCCCGCTTTCTCAGTCGGTTTAGATATACCAAACCAGCTAAGTTAAGAGGGTTAGAACCAGCAGGTATTGGGATTATGGAAAGCCAGCATCGAAAGATTACTTATCGCATGAAAAAGCGGGGAATGTACTGGACTCAAAGAGGATTAAAAACTATGAGCCAGTTAATAGTTCTGACTTATGAGAACAGCCTTGAAGAGCTATTCTTTGGTGACTGGAGGACAGACTACAAGCAACTAATTGCTAAAGAGCTTGAAACACCAGGGGACATCATTGCCCGTCAATGTCGGCTTAGTAAGCAGTATCAGCCCCTTGATGGTAGAAGGAAAAGTCACCTGCCTGGTTTAAAAACTAACCTTGCAAAACGGTAGAAATAAGTTTATAATCTGCTGTAAAAGTTTTATAAAAAGTGAGTAAAAAAAACTTGCTATAGTGCGGATGGTATGCTATAATATACCTATATTAAATGAATAACAAAACAAAAAGAGCGATGGCTGGAACCACCGCTCACCGAGCAAGATCAACTTCAACTACCGCCTTGCTCAGTCTAATATATTTTAAAGGATAACCTTTTGAATGTCAAGACTGGGCGAAGTAAAATTTGTTCAGTTTTTTATGTCTCGGTTAAAAAAGAGCCTCTTTTCAGGGTTATCAGATGCTTTCTAAAAAATTTTTCCACATACAAATTTTTCAAATAGCTTGCCAAGCCTACTGAATTCTGATAAACTACTAAGGTATGTGGTGCTAGCACATCCGTAAAAAATAATATAGGAGGACGCAATTAAGATGGCAAAAGTATGTTATTTTACAGGCCGTAAAACAAAATCAGCCAATAACCGTTCACATGCGATGAACAAAACTAAACGTGCCGTTAAGCCAAACTTGCAAAAAGTTACTATCCTTGTTGATGGTAAGCCTAAAAAAGTTTGGGCTTCAGCTCGTGCCCTTAAATCAGGTAAGGTTGAACGCGTTTAATAAGTAAATGAGAGCCCTCGGGCTCTTTTTTTCGTATCTTGATAGAAAAGCAGGGACCAATTGTTTATTAACTTTGTCTGTGGTGATATGGAGCTTGACCGGCTGATAATGCTGGACAAACGGAGTTAGTTAGGGACAAGGAAAATTTTCCCTAGGAAATTTTGTAGTTGTCCTAAAAGGTGAAAAGTAGAGCGACCTCGTCCGTGACGACATGAAGCTAAAGGAGGCGGTTATACTCCTTTTGCTGAATTAGTAAGGGAGATAGGTAGACCACCGCTAGTGGCTGCCGTGTGACAGTGCGTGCTTTAGCACTTAGGTGGAACTCCATGAGTATATTTTGCGACACGAAGATAAAGTAGTCGATAATACTACTTTATCGGAGTTAGTAAAGGCGGTAGGCAATCCACCGCTAGTGGTTGCTGTGAGAAACCAAGTGCTTTAGCACTTAGGGTGAACTCCGCCTTTGTACTTTAGCTGGGGTTTATGATAAAATAAAGTGATAAAAACTTGAGAGGTGCGAAATGACTGTAAAAATTAACACAAAGGATGGTCAGATTGAGCTATCTGATGACGTTATTGCAACAGTTGTCGGAGGTTCAGCGACAGAAATCTTTGGAGTGGTTGGCATGGCCAGTAAAAGTGCTATTAAGGATAATTTCCAAGCTCTTTTGCGTAAGGAAAACTATTCTAAGGGAGTCGTTGTTAAATCATTGGAAGATGGGATTACAGTTGATGTCTACACCGTCATGAGTTATGGTGTTAAAATCAGTGAAGTTTCCAAAAATATTCAGGAACGTGTGAAATTTAATCTTGAGAACCAACTTGGCATCCATGCCAATGTGGTTAATGTTTATATTCAAAATATCAAGGTTGTAGGAGAAGATTAGTGTCAAATATTACAACGAGCCTTTTTCAAGAGATGGTGCAGGCAGCTGCAACTCGTCTCGGTAATCAGGCAGAATATGTTAATTCTTTGAATGTTTTCCCAGTACCCGATGGTGATACAGGGACCAATATGGGGATGACTATTGAAAATGGGGCTAAGGCTGTTGCGGATCAAGCAGCGACTAGCGTTGGTCAAGTCGGTCAGATTCTCTCTAAGGGTCTCTTGATGGGAGCGCGGGGGAATTCGGGTGTTATCACATCGCAATTGTTCCGCGGATTTGGTCAAGCCATCAAAGACAAGGAAGAGTTAGATGGTAAAGCTCTGGCGGAAGCCTTCCAGTCAGGAGTAGAGGTTGCCTACAAGGCTGTCATGAAACCTGTTGAGGGGACCATTTTGACAGTCTCGCGTGGGGCAGCGACTGCAGCCCTCAAGAAGGCAGAAACAACCAACGATGCGGTTGAGGTTATGCAGGCGGCTCTTGATGGGGCCAAGGCAGCCTTGGCTAAGACACCAGAGATGCTACCAGTTCTGAAAGAAGTTGGCGTTGTTGACTCTGGTGGTCAAGGTCTGGTCTTTATTTATGAAGGCTTCTTATCTGCTTTGACAGGGGACTATATTGCTTCGGAAGAATTTCAAGCAACGCCAGCCAATATGAGCGAAATGATCAACGCCGAGCATCATAAGTCGGTTGCTGGTCATGTGGCTACTGAGGATATTAAGTTTGGCTACTGTACCGAAATCATGGTGGCTCTCCGCAAGGGACCCACCTACGTCAGGGACTTTGACTATGATGGTTTTCGTAACTACCTCAACGAACTTGGGGACTCCCTTCTCGTTGTTAATGATGATGAAATTGTCAAGGTTCATGTCCATACCGAAGATCCTGGTCTGGTCATGCAAGAAGGTCTCAAGTATGGTGCCTTGGTCAAGGTAAAGGTTGACAATATGCGGGGACAACACGAGGCCCAATTGGAAAAGGAAGCCGGTCAGGAAGCGGTGGCTCCAGCAACCCCAGCCAAGGACTTTGGCTTGATTGCTGTTGTGGCCGGTGATGGATTAGCAGAGATTTTCAAGTCCCAAGGTGTTGATGTTATCATCTCGGGTGGTCAAACCATGAACCCTTCAACTGAGGATATTGTTAAGGCTATTGACTCCCTCAATGCTAAGAATATCATCATCCTGCCTAACAATAAGAATATCTTTATGGCTGCCCAATCAGCAGCCGAGGTAGTTGATCTGCCGACGGCAGTTATTGAAAGTCGGACCATTCCTCAAGGCTTGACCAGCCTTCTGGCCTTCAACCCTGAGAATTCTCTAGAAGATAATGTTGCTGCTATGACGGCCAGTCTATCGGATGTTGTCAGCGGTAGTCTAACCCTAGCTGTTCGTGATACCAGTATTGATGGCCTAGAAATCCATAAGGATGACATTCTGGGGATGGTTGATGGTAAGATTCTTGTTTCTGACCCAGATATGGAATCTGCCCTGCTAGCGACTCTGGATAAGATGATTGATGAGGATAGTGAAATTGTCACCATCTATATCGGTCAAGATGGTCAAAAAGAGCTTGTTGAGAAATTGACAGCGACTTTGGAAGACAAATATGAGGAAATTGAGGTAGAAGTTCACCAAGGTGACCAACCGGTTTATCCATACTTGCTCAGTGTTGAATAATTTAATGATGGTTTTCCCAGCTCTCTAATGAGGGCTGGATTTTTTATCATTTCCTTTTTGAGATGGGCTGAGATCTGTTGCCATGTAAATGAAAACTTTGGACAAGAGTAATCTAGGAACTCACCCTGAATTGGTTTTAAACAGGTTTTCTTCCTTTCTTAAATTGCCTGATAAATTTTCTCATTTTGACTTGCATTATTTTCTGAAAATGTTATTATAGACACAAGATTTTTGAATTTTTAGAAAAATCCGTAAAATTCAGACAAAGGAGGTAATATGAACCAAATAACTTTAGAAAACCCAAAAACGGGTTCTGATTTACTTTTAGATACTCTGGTGAATTTGGGGATTAAGACCATTTTTGGCTATCCGGGTGGAGCCGTGCTTCCTTTGTACGATGCCATTTATCAACATAATGACATTCGGCATATTCTTGCCCGCCATGAGCAAGGAGCCCTGCATGAAGCAGAAGGTTTTGCCAAGTCAACAGGTCAGATTGGTGTGGCCGTTGTGACCAGTGGTCCTGGTGCGACCAATGCTATTACAGGAATTGCTGATGGCATGAGTGATAGTGTTCCTATGTTGATTTTCACAGGCCAAGTTGGCATGGCTGGTATCGGGAAGGATGCCTTCCAAGAAGCTGATATTGTCGGTATTACCATGCCCATTACCAAGTACAATTATCAGATTCGTGATGCTGCTGATATTCCACGGATTGTCACCGAAGCGATTCACATCGCGACAACTGGTCGGCCTGGACCAGTCGTCATTGATCTTCCTAAGGATATTGCGGCAGCTAGGGTGACTAGCTACAATGATCCTGGTTTGGATTTGCCTAGCTATCAACCTAGGGTTGAGCCTAATGGCTTGCAGATTAAAAAACTTCTCAACCAGCTTAAACGAGCTGAGAAACCTTTAATTATTGCCGGTGGCGGGGTTAACTACGCTGGGGCCTCCAAAGAGTTGATAGCTTTTGCAGAACGCTACAATATTCCAGTTGTTTCCACGCTCTTGAGTCTGGGAACAATTCCTGTATCTCATCCGCTGGCTCTGGGAATGGGAGGCATGCATGGCTCCTATGCCTCTAATATGGCTATGACCCAGTGTGATTTCATGATAAACTTTGGTTCACGTTTTGCTGATCGCTTGACAGGGAATCCTAAGACCTTTGCTAAGAATGCTGTTGTTGCCCATGTTGACATTGATGCTGCTGAAATCGGCAAGGTTGTCAAAACGGATATTCCAATCGTTGGCGATGCCAAGGAAACCTTAGACTTGCTTTTAGCTGAGGAGGCTGTTCGGACTCGTCATGATGCTTGGACTGAGGAAGTTTTGGCTAATAAAGCCAAAGCTCCTTTCTCTTACAAGTTCGACGACGCTGTGATTAAACCGCAACACGCTATCGAGACTATCGGGAAGTTGACTCAGGGTCAAGCCATTGTCGTAACCGATGTTGGTCAGCACCAGATGTGGGCAGCCCAGTTCTATCCTTATCAGAATGAGCGTCAGCTCATCACTTCAGGTGGTCTAGGAACCATGGGCTTTGGTATTCCAGCGGCGGTTGGAGCCAAGCTTGCCAATCCAGACAAGGAGGTTGTTCTCTTTGTTGGCGATGGTGGCTTCCAGATGACCAATCAGGAATTGGCCATTCTCAATGGTTATGGTCTGCCGATTAAGGTGGTTCTCATTAACAATCATTCTTTGGGTATGGTTCGCCAGTGGCAGGAGTCCTTCTACGATGAACGTCGTAGTGAGTCAACCTTTGATGATGAGCCTAATTTCCAACTTTTGGCTGAGGCTTATGGCCTTGCTCATTATCAGTTTTCTGATCCAAATACCTTGGAGGCAGATTTGCAGGTTATTACTAAAAATAAGCCTATGCTGATTGAAATCAATATCTCCAATCGTGAGCAGGTTTATCCAATGGTCCCTTCAGGCAAATCAAATGCTGAGATGATGGGGGTGAGCTTCGATGCGTAGAATGTTAACCGCAAGACTTCGTAACACAGCCGGTGTCCTTAATCGTTTCACAGGAGTCCTATTGAGAAAGCAAATCAATATCGAAGAGGTGTCGGCCGGTCATACCGAGGAAGAAGGTGTGACACGGATTACCGTTATCGTTGATGTTGCTAGCTTGGAAGAAGCTGATTTAATTATCAAACAGCTCAATCGTTTGATTGATGTTATTCGAGTGCGTGATATCACGGATGTTCCCCATTTAGAGCGAGAGGTCATCTTAATTAAGTTGGCTGCTCCAGTTCATAAGCGTGCTGAAATCTTGGCTGTCATCCAGCCTTTCCGCGCTAGCGTGATTGATGTTGCTTTGAAGTCTATCACGGTCCAAGTCACAGGAGATGCCAATAAGATTGATGCCCTCCTGCGTGTCGTTGAACCTTATGGGATTCAAAATGTTGCTCGAACGGGAGCGACAGGTTTTTCACGAGATTTGTCCTAAAAATCTCCCTTAACAATGTTACCCTTGGCCGTAAGGCTAAAATATAATTTTTAGAAAAGAGAGTCTATATTATGGTAGTAGAAATGGAATACGAAAAAGATGTCACAGTTGATGCCCTTGCTGGCAAGAAACTTGCAGTAGTTGGCTATGGTTCTCAAGGTCATGCTCATGCCCAAAATTTGCGTGATTCAGGTTATGATGTCATTATTGGTGTTCGCCATGGTAAATCATTTGATAAGGCCAAAGAAGACGGCTTTGATGTTTACGAAGTTGCTGAAGCAACTAAATTAGCTGATGTCATCATGATTTTGGCACCAGATGAAATCCAAAAGGACATTTATGCCAAAGAAATCGGACCAAACTTGTCAGCCGGTAATGCCATTGGCTTTGCACATGGTTTCAATATCCATTTTGGTTACATTAAAGCTCCAGAAGATGTTGATGTATTCATGGTTGCTCCTAAAGGACCAGGTCATTTGGTTCGTCGTACCTTTGCCGAAGGTTTCGGTGTTCCAGCACTCTATGCGGTTTACCAAAACCCAACTGGTCATGCTCAAGAAATTGCTATGTCTTGGGCCAAAGGACTAGGAGCTGCTCGTGTTGGTCTCTTGACCACAAGCTTCAAGGAAGAAACCGAAGAAGATCTCTTCGGAGAACAAGCAGTCCTCATGGGTGGTTTGACTCACTTGATCGAAGCTGGTTTCGAAGTTTTGACTGAAGCGGGTTATGCTCCACAACTGGCCTACTTTGAAGTTCTTCATGAAATGAAATTGATCGTTGACCTTATCTATGAAGGTGGCTTCAAGAAGATGCGTCAATCATGTTCAAATACTGCCGAATTTGGTGACTTTGTAACTGGTCCACGTGTCATCGGACCTGAAGTCAAGGAAAATATGAAGACTGCTCTTGCTGATATTCAATCTGGTAAATTCGCGAAAGAATTCGTTGAAGACCATGATGCAGGCTTCCCACGTTTGAAAGCTTACCGTCAAGAAGCTGAAAATCTTGAAATCGAAAAGATTGGTGCTGAATTGCGTAAGGCAATGCCATTCGTCAACCAAAACGATGATGATGCCTTCAAGATTTACGAATAAGCAAAAGAAAAGCAGAAGAAAGAGGAGGCGTCAGCCTTCTTTTTTTATGGGCTGGGCTGGCTTTATTTTGGAGATTTTTCGGTGGACCGGAGACCGAAAATCTTCTTCAACAAACCGGCCTTTGTTTTAATATAAGACTTCGTTCCAGACTAAGACCAGTCTGATCAGCTTGTTGGAATTGATTCTGGGAACTGTCCTTTCAATTTTGACGACTGGCAATCTAGAACCATCGTCTGCCCACTTAGGAACTCGGAATCAGCCTTTAAAAATATAGTGAAAATGATATAATAGACAGGACTATATAAGATGGAGAAGCAGCTATGACTTTCTATAATCACAAAGAAATTGAAACCAAGTGGCAAAAGTACTGGGCTGAGCATAAGACCTTTAAGACAGGGACCGATAGCTCAAAACCCAACTTTTATGCCCTGGATATGTTCCCTTATCCTTCGGGAGCAGGTCTGCACGTTGGTCACCCGGAAGGTTACACGGCAACCGATATTCTCAGCCGTTATAAGCGTGCCCAAGGCTACAATGTTCTCCACCCAATGGGTTGGGATGCTTTTGGTCTGCCTGCAGAACAATACGCCATGGATACTGGTAATGACCCTGCAGATTTTACAGCAGAAAATATTGCTAATTTCAAGCGACAAATTAACAGCCTAGGTTTCTCTTACGACTGGGACCGCGAGGTTAATACCACCGATCCTAATTATTACAAATGGACCCAATGGATTTTCACTAAGCTCTATGAAAAGGGCCTAGCTTATGAAGCTGAAATCCCTGTCAACTGGGTAGAAGAGCTAGGGACTGCTATTGCCAATGAAGAAGTCTTGCCTGACGGCACTTCTGAACGGGGTGGTTACCCTGTTGTCCGCAAGCCTATGCGCCAATGGATGCTGAGAATCACTGCCTATGCGGAACGTCTTCTCCAAGATTTAGAAGAACTTGACTGGCCAGAGTCCATCAAGGAAATGCAACGCAACTGGATTGGCAAATCAGTTGGTGCCCATGTTGACTTCCAAGTAGCTGGAACAGACAAGAAATTTACGGTCTTCACGACTCGTCCTGACACTCTCTTTGGAGCTACCTACGCTGTAATGGCTCCTGAACATGACTTGGTCGATGTCATCACTAGTCCGGAACAGGCTCAGGCGGTTGCTAACTATAAGCATGAAGCTAGCCTTAAGTCCGATTTGGCTCGGACTGACCTCAACAAGGATAAAACAGGGGTCTGGACTGGTGCCTATGCCATTAACCCTGTCAATGGTCGCCAAATTCCAATCTGGATTTCGGATTATGTTCTTGCCAGCTACGGAACTGGGGCCATCATGGCAGTTCCTGCCCATGACACTCGTGACTGGGAATTTGCAAAAGAATTCGGTCTGGATATAATTCCAGTACTAGAAGGTGGCGATGTTGACAAGGAAGCTTGGACGGAAGACGGCCTTCATATCAATTCAGAATTCCTGGATGGCCTCAATAAGGATGAAGCCATTGATAAAATTATCGAATTTCTAGAGGATAAAGGGTTTGGTAAGAAGCAAATCAACTATCGTTTGCGGGATTGGCTTTTTAGTCGTCAACGCTATTGGGGTGAACCAATTCCAATCATTCATTGGGAAGATGGCACCTCAAGTGCGGTGCCGGAAGACCAACTACCCTTGGTTCTGCCTGTTACTAAGGACATCAAGCCTTCAGGAACAGGAGAATCTCCACTGGCTAACTTGACTGATTGGCTGGAAGTAACTCGTGAGGACGGCGTTAAGGGGCGTCGGGAAACCAACACCATGCCCCAATGGGCAGGATCAAGCTGGTATTACTTACGCTATGTTGACCCTCATAACGATGAAAAACTAGCGGATGAAGACCTTCTCAAGGCTTGGTTGCCGGTTGACATCTATATTGGTGGGGCAGAGCACGCTGTGCTTCACTTGCTCTATGCCCGCTTCTGGCATAAGTTCCTTTATGACCTAGGGGTTGTTCCAACCAAGGAACCCTTCCATAAGCTCTTCAACCAAGGAATGATTTTGGGAACCAGTTATCGTGATGGTCGCGGAGCTCTTGTGGCAAGCGATAAGGTTGAAAAGCGGGATGGTGGTTTCTTCAATATTGAGACTGGCGAAGAGTTGGAGCAAGCCCCTGCCAAAATGTCTAAGTCCCTCAAGAATGTTGTTAATCCAGATGATGTCGTTGAGCAGTATGGTGCCGATACCCTGCGGGTCTATGAAATGTTTATGGGACCTCTTGATGCTTCGATTGCTTGGTCAGAAGAGGGGCTTGAAGGTTCTCGAAAATTCCTGGATCGTGTCTACCGCCTCCTGACCACAAAAGATATTACAGCCGAAAATAATGGTAAACTTGACAAGGTTTACAATGAAACCGTCAAGTCGGTAACTGAACAGATTGAAGCCATGAAGTTCAACACCGCCATCGCTCAGCTTATGGTCTTTGTCAATGCCGCCAATAAGGAAAAGACTCTGTTTGTTGATTATGCCCAAGGCTTTGTGCAATTGTTGGCTCCATTTGCTCCCCATGTTGCCGAGGAGCTGTGGCAAAGCTTGACTAACTCTACCGAGTCTATCTCTTATGTGAAATGGCCAACTTGGGATGATAGTAAACTTATCGAAGATGAAATCGAAATCGTTGTCCAAATCAAAGGCAAGGTCAGAGCTAAGCTCCTGATTCCAAAAGATCTTCCAAGAGAAGATATGGAAGCCTTAGCTTTAGCTAATGACAAGATTAAGGCAGAGTTGGAAGGGAAAGAGGTTGTCAAAGTGATCGCTGTCCCTAATAAACTCGTTAATATTGTTGCAAAGTAAATCAAAAGCAGATTCCATGTGAGTCTGCTTTTTTTATCCTGAAAATTTTCCGACTTAAAGAGTGGTTTCCAGAAGTTAAAAACAGCTCTAGCATCCTCGTTATTTTCAGATTATTCTGACTATTTTTGTCAAAGTAGACAAGTAGAAATTTTTTAAAAAAATTTCTGACAAAGTTGTTGACAATGCAAAGTGTGTTTGCTAGAATAAAGAAGCTGTCCTCGAGAGGGGACGAAGACCTTTGAGAACTGAATAGCGAAAGCAACCAAGACGTGCGGGTTAAGGAATTAACCTGTCAAAAAAGCAATAAATCTGCCGGCGAGGCAGAAATGAGTGAGAGCTCAAACTTAAACGAGAGTTTGATCCTGGCTCAGGACGAACGCTGGCGGCGTGCCTAATACATGCAAGTGGAACGCATTGGTAACACCGGACTTGCTCCAGTGTTACTAATGAGTCGCGAACGGGTGAGTAACGCGTAGGTAACCTGCCTGATAGCGGGGGATAACTATTGGAAACGATAGCTAATACCGCATAAGAGGAGTTAACTCATGTTAACTGTTTAAAAGAAGCAATGGCTTCACTATCAGATGGACCTGCGTTGTATTAGCTAGTAGGTAGGGTAACGGCCTACCTAGGCAACGATACATAGCCGACCTGAGAGGGTGATCGGCCACACTGGGACTGAGACACGGCCCAGACTCCTACGGGAGGCAGCAGTAGGGAATCTTCGGCAATGGACGCAAGTCTGACCGAGCAACGCCGCGTGAGTGAAGACGGTTTTCGGATCGTAAAGCTCTGTTGTAGGGGAAGAACGTGTGTAAGAGTGGAAAGCTTACACAGTGACGGTACCCTACCAGAAAGGGACGGCTAACTACGTGCCAGCAGCCGCGGTAATACGTAGGTCCCGAGCGTTGTCCGGATTTATTGGGCGTAAAGCGAGCGCAGGCGGTTTGATAAGTCTGAAGTTAAAGGCTGTGGCTCAACCATAGTTCGCTTTGGAAACTGTCAAACTTGAGTGCAGAAGGGGAGAGTGGAATTCCATGTGTAGCGGTGAAATGCGTAGATATATGGAGGAACACCGGTGGCGAAAGCGGCTCTCTGGTCTGTAACTGACGCTGAGGCTCGAAAGCGTGGGGAGCGAACAGGATTAGATACCCTGGTAGTCCACGCCGTAAACGATGAGTGCTAGGTGTTGGATCCTTTCCGGGATTCAGTGCCGCAGCTAACGCATTAAGCACTCCGCCTGGGGAGTACGACCGCAAGGTTGAAACTCAA
>ERZ773269.329-NODE-329-length-56890-cov-109.633430_pt1 | contig 56890 bp, 52 predicted proteins | sample MGYA00511958_ERZ773269 | MGnify/ENA primary metagenome ERZ773269 (study PRJEB29015, sample SAMEA2737761) | human gut metagenome | biome: human gut; feature: human-associated habitat; material: faeces | place: China | collected 2012 ... | reverse complement strand
AAACGCCGAAAGTACTTGGGGGGAGGCCCCCTGGGAGGATAGGAAGCCGCTGATTAAGAAAAAAGCACTAGCAAATGCTAGTGCTTTTTTGTTGTTCGTTGTTAGTGGTTCGTGGCTCGTTTTTGCGGCCTTATGGCCGCATCGTAGGGGCCGATCTTTAACCTCTGCCACAATTCTGCAATACGCAAAAAAACACGGCCATCGGCCTTGTGCGTAGGGGCCGACCCGGCTAGGGCGGCCCGCCGCGAATAAATGGTGATATACATAACAAGTCCATGAGGCATGGTTTTACGAGCCACGAGCCACGAACCACGAGCCACGGCTTTTTTCTCGGATTCAGATGCGGCGTTCCGCCGCGACAGACTCAAACTGACAACGACGCTTCGGGAAACCCTCAGCGCGTAGCGGGACGCCTTGACAGGACGTCCCCTACGGATGCCGCTGCGCGGCGACAAACTCAAACTGACAACATCGCTTCAAGTAACCCTCAGCTCGTAAAAAACGCCCCGACCGGGGCCTGCAAATAGCGTTTTCTCTGCACAGCATTTTGCGGAATCCCCATAACGGTACGCCCTTTGGGCGTCCCCTACGATATCGCATACAGGCGATGAAATGAATGTCGGTTGCCACAATTCTGCAATACGCAAAAAACACGGCCATCGGCCTTGTGCGTAGGGGCCGACCCGGCTAGGGCGGCCCGCCGCGAATAAATGGTGATATACATAACAGGGCCATGAGGCATGGTTTTACGAGCCACGAACCACGAGCAACGAGCCACGGCTTTTTTCATGGTGATATACATAACAGGTACATGAGGCATGGTTTTGCGAACTGCGACCGGCGAATAGCACGTTTTTTTCACATAACGGATTGACTTTTCTTATTGTGAAATATATAATGGATACAAAGAATAAAAGCAAGGACAAAGATGTCTTACGAGTACACACTCTGCCCTTGCTCTTTTTTTACTCTTTGTCAAATTTAAACGAAAGGATGGATGGTTATGCTTTCACGGACCTTGTTGGGAATGAGATGGGGCGACTTATCGGAAGATACGCGCCAGATGTTATTGGACCGCGCCGATATCGACGGTTTTAATGGTGCTGATGGAGACCGTTATAGTCGAGGGACGCTCCATTTCCGCAATACGCTCATGGGAATCCAGGCCTCAGTGGAAACAGACCGTTTTTCCGGTGATATGGGAAACAACGGCATTTTCATTGACGATGATGCTGTCATTTCCCGCATCTAACAATCATTTGAATAAGAACACCTTGCATAAGCCGATAATGATAAAGGCTGCAATGATGATGACACTAATAACCCGAGTCTTAGTAAAGATTTTCGGGTTATTTTGTATATTTTTGGGCGGGACTGGCGGTGGTACTTCCTGTTTAGTGCCGCAAATCGGGCACATGAGGACTCCGTCGCGCAGTTCCGTACCACATTTGGGACAAATCATAAGCTCAACTCCTGTTCTTCTTTTATGTATACTATAGAAGGCTGTACCCGCTGTGTCAAGAAGTTATCTTTTTGTGAGGAAAATATACATATAAAACCTTGTGTATTTGGCGAAAATAGCATACAATTTTATTTATCTGCTGTTTTTTATTACCAGAGAAAAGGAGATACAGCCTTGAAGAAAAAAATTGGCTTGAGTTCCCAAATTTTGATCGGCCTGGCCCTCGGTGCCCTGGTCGGTTATTTGTTCCCAGATTTCGGCGATAAGCTGAAACCCTTCGGTGATGCCTTCCTGCGCATGATCAAGATGATTGTCGTGCCCCTTATTTTCAGTACCCTGGTCATGGGTATTGCCGGTACGGGCGATTTTAAAAAGCTCGGCCGCTTAGGCGGCAAGGCCATCATTTGGTTCGAGTTCGCTACGACCATCGCCCTGGCCATCGGCCTGTTGTTCATGAATATTGCAGAACCCGGTGTTGGCGTCACTTTATCGGCTTCGGCAGCGAATGCTTCCAATGCCGCAGCTGCCAGCCAGCACAGTGTCGACCTCGTCGACTATGCCGTCCACATCATCCCGACCAACATCGTCGATGCCATGGCCCGGCAGGATATGCTGCAGATCATCTTTTTTGCCTGCTTCTTTGGCGTCGCCGTCGCCCATATCGGCGGCAAAGGTGAAACCATTGTCGATATCTGCCAGAGCGTGGCTGAAGCCATGTTCAAAGTAACGGGCTATGTCATGCACTTTGCGCCTATCGGTGTCTTTGCCATGATTGCCTATACCGTCGGCAGCTATGGCATTGCCATGCTCATCCCCTTGGGCAAGCTCATCTTGTCCGTCGCCGGGGCCACAGCGCTGTTCATCTGTGTCGTCGCCCTCATTGCCAGCCTTTTTACGGGCATCAATTTCTTCCACGTCATCCGGGCCTTGAAGGACATCCTCTTCCTGGCTTTCTCGACGGCCAGCAGTGAAGCTGCCCTGCCCGGTGCCATGAAGCGCCTGGAAGAATTGGGCGTCCCCAAGACGATTGTCACCTTTGTCATGCCGACGGGTTATTCATTCAACCTCGACGGCTCGACGCTGTACAGTTCAGCCGGTATCTTGTTCATTGCCCAGCTCTACGGTATCCAGATGCCCATTGAGCAGCAGCTGCTGGTCATGGTCACGCTCATGCTGTCGACCAAGGGCATTGCCGGTGTTCCCGGTGCGGGCATCATCGTCGTCGCTGCGACGGCAGCGGCCTTCAATCTGCCTACAGAAGGCGTCGCCATCCTCCTGGGTATCGACCGCCTTCTCGACATGATCCGCACGATCTGCAACGTCTGTGGCAACTGCATGGCTACGGTCGTCGTCGCCTGCTGGGAAAAGGAATTGAACAAGGCAACGTTCAATGAAAAGTACCGCGCTTTTTTGGGCGGAAAAAATAGGTGAGTATTCGCCAAAGTAGACTAAATCTGTTATAATAATAGGGTAAATAAGTGCTCCGTAAGGATTGCCTGACGGAAAACTTCATCTATGAAGCAGCCGTGCTCCTCTGCAAAGACTTGACTGCGCAGACGAGGCGAAAGCACAATTATCCGAAGGGACTGTCGCACGGAGGCTTCTGCCATCATGCGTGGTCCCTTTTGATTATAGTTTGTAGCATAAAGTTTGTAGATGAGGGCTTTCAATTTAAAGACCTTCACTACAAACTACAAACTGTAAACTTAAAACTCAAAAAGGGGCGTCGCACGTGCGACAGCCCCTTTTTTCTTTAGGAGGTACGAATATGGAAACGAGAGTCGCTTTAATCGGTATTATCGTAGGGAATCGCCAGGAATCGACTAAATTAAATGAAATCCTGCATGAATATGGCCAGTATGTCGTCGGCCGCATGGGGGTCCCTTATAAGGATAAGGATATCAACGTCATCAGCCTCATCGTCGATGCGCCGCAAGACGTCATCAGTGCTTTGTCGGGGAAATTAGGGATGCTCCCGGAAGTCAGCACCAAGACGATTTACCCGCCTATGCCGCAGTAGGAGGCGCGTATGCTGAAAATTGCGATTTACGGCAAAGGCGGTATCGGGAAATCGACGATGACCAGTAATCTGGCCGCTGCCTTCGCCTATTTAGGCAAGAAAGTCATCCAGATCGGCTGTGACCCTAAGGCTGATTCGACGTTCAATCTGCTCGGCGGCCATCCCGTCCAGCCGGTCATGAATTATCTGCGGGAACACGACGAAGATCCAGAATCCATCGAGGATATTTCCCGCATCGGCTATGGCGGTGTCCTCTGTATCGAAACGGGCGGTCCTACGCCGGGCCTGGGCTGTGCCGGCCGGGGCATTATCGCCACTTTTTCTCTGTTGGAAGATTTAGGCCTTTTTGAAAAATATGAGCCCGACGTCGTCCTGTACGATGTCCTGGGCGACGTCGTCTGCGGCGGCTTTGCAGCGCCTATCCGCGAAGGCTATGCGGAACAGGTCCTCATCGTCACATCGGGCGAAAAAATGGCTCTCTACGCAGCCAACAACATCAATACGGCTGTGGCCAATTTTGCCGACCGCAGCTATGCCAAAGTCCGGGGCATCCTCCTCAACCGCCGCAACGTCCCCGACGAAGAAGCGAAGGTCCGGGCCTTTGCCGAAAAGGCTCACCTTTCCATCGTCGGCGACATTCCCCGCAGCGACGACATCAACCGCTATGAAGATCTGGGCCAGACCGTCATCGAAGGCGATCCGGACCTGCCTATCAGCCATATCTTCCTCGATTTGGCCCAAAAATTATTACAAGACAAGGAATGATTATGACAGAACGAAAACCTTATGCTATCACCGTGCAGGACCTGGTGGCGCGCGGCCGCGATGATATCCCGGCTGAACTCGTCACGTCGACGCACCTCATCTATAATTCGCCGGCTGCCCTGGCCTTCAACTCGCCTGGGGCCCAGGGCTTCGGCGTCAAACGGGCAGGCCTGTCCATTCCCGGATCGGTCATGCTCCTGGTCGGACCGGGCTGCTGTGGCCGCAATACGACGATCCTCAGCGAAATGGGCGGGTACAGCGACCGTTTCTTCTTCTATATCATGGATGAAACGGACATCGTCACGGGCCGCCATCTGAAGAAAATCCCCCAGGCCGTCTGTGAAGTCGTCGACAGCCTGGCTGAAAAGCCGTCAGTCGTCATGATCTGCATGACCTGTGTCGACGCCCTGCTGGGGACCGATATGGAACGGGTCTGCCGCAAAGCCGAAAAGGAAGCGGGCCTGCCCGTCGTGCCCTGCTACATGTACGCTCTGACCCGGGAAGGCCGCAAGCCGCCGATGGTCGACGTCCGCCGGGCCATTTATTCGCTGCTGGAAAAACAGCCGCACCGCCGCCGGACGGTCAATCTCCTGGGCTATTTCGCGCCCTTGCAGGACGACTGCGAGTTGTACGACATCCTGAGAGGCGTCGGCTTTAATCAGATCAATGAGATTTCCCGCTGTCCCGACTTTGCCGCCTATAAGGCCATGTCCCAGGCCAACGTCAACATCATCCTCAATCCGGAAGCGCGCCTGGCTGCCCAGGATATGGAAAAGCGCCTGGGTATTCCCAGCATCGAACTGACCCGTCTCTACCAGGTCGCCCAGATCCACAAACAGTATCAGGCCCTGGCTCAGGTACTGGGGACGACCATCGATGACAGTGCCTGGCATGAACGGGCCCAGGCCGTCGTTCGGGCTGTGCGGGAAAAATACAGCGGCACGACCGTGGCCATCGGCGAGATGCAGAACGGCAACGCCTTTGAAATGGCCCTGGCCCTGACCCGCTACGGTTTCGTCATCCGCGAAATCTACGCCAACCTGGGACCGGACGATTTCGTCTACCTGCGCCACCTGGCCCAGCTGAGCCCGGATACGCAGGTATACTCCAATTTGTCGCCGTCTATGCTCTATTACCGGGGACAGGACCATCCTGTCGACGTCACCATCGGCAAGGATGCCGCATATTATCATGAACAGGCCGCCCATCTCTCGTGGGATGAAGATATCCAGCCCTTCGGTTATGCCGGAGTCATTTCGCTGTTACAGCGGCTGGAACAGGCCTTGTTGGAAAGGAAACATCCATGAAAGGTTTATGGAAATATATTTCACCCTTTGCACCGGACGACTCCGGCGCGGCGGCCGTCCTCTACGGACTGAACGGCATCGTCGTCATCTGCGATGCCGGCGGCTGTGCCGGCAACATCTGCGGTTTCGATGAACCGCGCTGGTTCAGTGGGAAAAAGAGTGCCGTCTTCAGTGCCGGCCTGCGCGATATGGACGCCATCCTCGGCCGCGACGACCGCCTGGTCGATAAACTCTGCCAGGCTGCCGAAACGATTGATGCCGACTTTGCTGCTATCGTCGGGACGCCGGTCCCGTCGGTCATCGGCACGGACTATAAGGCCTTGAAGCACATGGCTGAAAAGAAGCTGTCCATCCCAGTCGTCACAGTCGATACGACGGGCATGGATTACTACGACAAGGGCATCGAAAAGGCCTACGACGCCTTATTCCCGGTCCTGGCCGACCCGTCGCAGAAGGCCGAAGCCGATACAGTCGGCGTCCTCGGCGCCGTTCCCCTGGAACTGATGTACCCTGGCGATATCGAATGGATCAGCCAGTCCCTGGTCGAAGACGGCTGGCAGCAGATTCTCTTGTTCGATGAAATCGACGATTACCGCAAGGCCGGCAAGGCCTCCCTCAATCTGGTCCTCTCACCGGCCGGCCTGAAGGCCGCTCAATATCTGCAGAAGACCTTCGGGACACCTTATGAGCTCCATTACTTCGGCCTCGATGCCGTCGTCGATTTTGACGACAACCTCTTTTCTGGCAAGAACGTCCTCATCATCCATCAGGCTGTCGCTGCCTCGGCTATGGCCGCCATGGCCGAAGAAGCCGGTGCCGCTTACGTGACGACGGCTTCGTGGTTCATGGGGCTCCCTGAGCCGCAGGGGACGGACTGCGTCCGGCTCCGTGAAGAAGACGACCTGCGCCGCCTGGCCGACAACGACCAGTTCGACATCATCCTCGGCGATGCCTATTTCCGCCGGGCCCTGCCGAACTTTCACGGCCAATACGTCGATTTCCCGCATTTCGCCGTGTCCGGGAGGGGATAAGATGCATACGGAACGGATTTGTGTCTTTGGCATCGTCCAGGGCGTCGGCTTTCGGCCCTTTGTCAGCCGCATCGCAGCGGCTCATGCCATTCACGGGACGGTCTGCAATAAGGGCTCTTATGTGGAAATCCTGGCCCAAGGTTCCCCGGCGGCGCTGATGGACTTCCACGATGATTTGGAAGGCAAGGCGCCTGAACGGTCGGCTATCCTGAAAGTCGTCACGACGACGGAAGACCGGCCGCTGTACGAGGATTTTTCCATCGTCGAGAGCGCCAGGGAAAAAGGCGATATCTTCGTGTCGCCGGACATTGCCATCTGCGATGCCTGCAAAGCGGAGCTCTTCGATAAGACCAACCGCCGCTATCTCCACCCCTTCATCAACTGCACGGCCTGTGGCCCGCGGCTGACCATCCTCGATGCCATGCCTTACGACCGCGAACGGACGAGTATGGGCGAGTTCCCCATGTGTCCCCAGTGTGAATATGAATATACCCACGCCGAAACGCGGCGTTACGATGCCCAGCCGGTCTGCTGCAACGACTGCGGTCCGGAAGTCTATCTCCTGGACCGGCCCGAACGGCGCCGTCAGGCCATCATTGCGGCCAGACAGGCGATTATTGATGGAAAAATCATCGCCGTCAAGGGCATCGGCGGCTTCCACCTCTGCTGTGATGCCCGCAATGAACAGGCTGTCCAGACTCTGCGTCAGCGCAAGCGGCGGCCTGTGAAGCCCTTTGCTGTCATGATGAAGGACCTCGACGCCGTGCGCCGGCAGTGCATCATTCCCGATGGGGCGGAAAACGTCCTCGACGGTCATCAGAAGCCGATTATCTTACTGCCCAAGAAAGGCAGTAAGACCCTGGCGCCGTCCATTGCGCCGGGCAATCCGTCTGTCGGCGTCATGCTGCCCTATACGCCGCTCCATCTGCTGCTCTTTACTTATGACGACGGCCTCGCCGTACCGGATGCACTGGTCATGACCAGCGCCAATGAGTCCGGCGCGCCTATCTGTCACGATGACGACGAAGCGCGGCAGGAACTGTCCGGCCTCTGCGACCTCATCCTGAGCCACAACCGCCGCATCCGCCTGCGGGCCGATGATTCGGTCATGGACTGGTATGACGGCAAGCCCTATATGATACGCCGCTCCCGGGGCTATGCGCCGCTGCCTTTCTTCTATGGAAAGGGAAGCGGCAAGGATGTCCTGGCTATAGGTGGAGAATTGAAGAACTGTTTCTGCATCGGCCGCAATCACCTGTTCTATCCTTCGCCGTACATCGGCGACATGGCCGATATACGGACTGTCGAAGCCCTGCGCCAGTCCATCCGGCGCATGACGACGCTCCTTGAAGCCAAGCCGTCTGTCGTCGCCTGCGACCTGCACCCGCGCTACAACACGACGGCCGTAGCCCATGAACTGGGCCTGCCCGTCGTCGCCGTCCAGCATCACTATGCCCATATCCTGTCCTGCATGGCTGAAAACGACTGGGAAGAACCGGTCATCGGCATCGCCTTTGACGGTACCGGCTACGGGACAGACGGGACGATTTGGGGCGGCGAAGTCCTGGTCAGTGACGTCCATGGCTTTCAGCGGTCTGCGTCGATCCAGCCTTTCTGGCAGCGCGGCGGCGACGCATCGGCCCGCGAGGGCTGGCGCATTGCCGTCAGCCTCATCGACAGCTTGCAGAAGGACCGGAGCCAGGCGGCGGCCATGATCGAAGCCTTGCACCTTTGCAGTGAAGCCGAACGGCAGGCCCAGTTCTTCCTGGCTGACCAGCAGATCAACAGCGTCTTGTCGACCAGTGCCGGCCGCCTCTTCGACGGCATCAGCGCTATCTTGGGGATTTGCCGGGCGTCGACCTTTGAAGGCCAGGCGTCGATGGCCCTCCAGTTTGCCGCTGAGGCCTGGGAAAAAGACCATCCCGCACCGGATGTGACGCCCATGGCGCCCATCCATGGCCAAGACCGGCTGCTCCTGCCGACGGGCGTCCTGGTCCGGCAGGTCCTGGAAGGCCGCCTGGCCGGAGAAGCGGTCGGTTGCCTGGCTTATGCATTTCATCAGGGCCTGGCTGATATGATTGCCGGGGCCTGCCTGGCCGTGCAGGAAGAAACGGGACTGCACGCCGTGGCCCTGAGCGGCGGCGTCTTCCAGAACCGCCTGCTCCTGCGCCTTTGCGATCAGACCCTGCAGCACCTGGGCTTCACCGTCCTCAAGCACAGCACGGTCCCGCCCAACGACGGCGGCATCGCCTTAGGACAGGCCGTTTACGCCGCGTATGCGTAGGGGCGCCCACGTGGGGCGCCCGCCTGGAACGATGGTGATGACGTTATGCATGTATATGTAGGCCCGCAGGCCGCAGTTCGCAGGCCGCTTTCGTAGGGGCGCCCACGTGGGGCGCCCGTCTGGAACGATGGTGATGACGTTATACATGTATTTGTAGGCCGCAGGCCGCAGTTCGCAAGGCTCCCCTAATAGGGGAGCTGGCCGCCGCAGGCGGTCTGAGAGGTTGCCCGTTGTTCGATGAACGAAATTAATTGGTTATACATAAAGGAGGAATTATCATGTGTGTAGGGTTACCGGCACGTGTTATGAAAATACAGAATGGAATGGCTCTCGTCGATGCTTCCGGTGCTAAACGGGAAGTATCGGCAGCTCTTATCGACGAACTCGACCCTGGCGATTACGTCATGGTCCACGCCGGCATGGCTATCGCCAAGATTACCGATAATGATGTCGACGAAACAGACGATATCCTGGAGGACCTGAATTGATGGCAGAAGCGAAGAAGCGGACGGCCCTGGATATTATCCGCAGTTATGACGGGCCGAAAATCCGCATTATGGAAGTCTGCGGGACCCATACGCATGAAATCTTCCGCCAGGGCATCCGCCAGATCCTGCCGCCCCAGGTCGACGTCATCTCCGGGCCGGGCTGCCCGGTCTGCGTCACGCCTGTCGGTTATATTGACCAGGCCATCTGGCTGGCCCTGGAAAAAGGCGTTACGATTTGCACCTTTGGCGACCTCGTGCGCGTACCGGGCAGTACGATGAGCCTGGCCGATGCCCGCAGTCAGGGCGGTCATGTGGAAATCGTCTATTCGCCTCTCGATGCCTATGATTATGCCAAGGCGCATCCGGACGAAGACGTCGTCTTCCTGTCTGTCGGCTTTGAAACGACGACACCGCCGTCGTGTCTGGCCATCAAGCAGGCCGTCGCCGACGGGATGACGAATTTTTCCCTGCTCACGGCTAACAAGACCATGCCCATGGCCTATGAAGCTATGAAGGACAGCGCCGACGCCTTCCTCTATCCCGGCCACGTCGACGCCGTCATGGGGACCCGCTCTGGCGAAGCCATGCTGAAAGAAGGCGTATCCGGCGTCGTCGCCGGCTTTACGGCCAAAGAACTGCTCACGGCCTTTGCCGTCATCCTGGTCAAGTTCCCTCAGGGAAAGCCCTTCTTCAAGAACTGCTATCCCCGTGTCGTCAAGGATGAAGGCAGCCCGGCCGCCCAGGCCCTGATAAAAGAAGTCATGGAACCGTGCGATTCGGAATGGCGCGGCTTAGGCGTCATCCCCCAGTCGGGCCTGCAGCTGCGCCCCGCCTTTGCAGTCTGTGACGCCCGCAAGAAATACAACGTACCGGCTATGGAAGGGCGCGCCAATCCGGCCTGCCGCTGCGGTGATATCCTGCAGGGGAAATGCACGCCGCCCCAGTGCCCGCTCTTTGGCAAGGTCTGCACGCCGGAACATCCCGTAGGGGCCTGCATGGTTTCCCACGAAGGGGCCTGCTCGGCTTATTATTTATATGGAGGCAATTTACATGAGTGATGTCATTACCTTAGCCCACGGCGCCGGCGGCAAACAGACTGCCGAACTCATCGACCGTGTCTTTAAAGCTCATTTTTCCAATCCCCAGTTCACCGGGGACGACGCCGCTGTCCTGCCCATCGGCGGGACTAACCTGGCTTTTACGACAGACGGCTTCATCGTGTCGCCGCCGGAATTTCCTGGCGGCAATATCGGCAAACTGAGTATCTGCGGGACCGTCAACGACCTGTCCTGCATGGGTGCCAAGCCCTTATATCTGTCGTGTGCCTTCGTCATCGAAGAAGGCTTCCCCCTGGCCAAAGTCGAAGAATATGCGGCAGCCATGGCCAAGACGGCTGCGGAAGCCGGTGTGCGCATCGTCGCCGGCGATACGAAAGTAGCCGGGAAAGGCCAGGTCGACCACCTGTTCATTACGACGACGGGTATCGGTCAGATCGTAGACGGCGTCCATACGTCGGGGACCCTGGCCCAGCCCGGTGACGCTGTCATCGTCAGCGGCGACGTCGGCCGCCATGGCTGCACGATTCTCCTGGCCCGCAACCAGTTCGGCATCGATGCCGATGTGACCAGCGACTGCGCGCCTTTATGGGGGACTGTCGAAGCCATGCTGGATACGACCAAGGACATCCACGTCATCCGCGATGCAACCCGCGGCGGCGTCGGTACGGTCCTCTATGAAATCGCCGGCCAGAGCCACGTCGGCATCCACTTGGACAGCCAGGCCATCCCAGTCGACCCGGCCGTCCGCGGCGTCTGCGGCATGCTCGGCCTGGAACCGCTCTACCTGGCCTGCGAAGGCCGGCTGGTCATCTTTGCACCCAAAGCCGTAGCCGGTGATATCGTCGCCACCCTGCGTCAGGGCAAATATTCGAAAGACGCGGCCATCATCGGCGAAGTTACAGCCGACCAGCCCGGCCGGGTCATCATGCGTACGGAAATCGGCGCGGAAACGCTGCTGCCGCCGCCAGGCGGTGAATTACTGCCGCGCATCTGCTAGGGAGGAGGGAGAGCATGATTTACGAAAATGAAATCCATCCACCCCAGGTGCCGCAGTATCATGTTACGCCAGACGGCGCCGAAGTCGCCATCAGCCAGGCGTCGTTCCCCAAACCCTTCCACATCGGCCTGCAGTATGCTTCGCCAGCCCGGGGCCATTGGACCATTGCCCATTCGCCCATGCTCATCCCTGGCTGCCACGAAGTCTACGTCTGCTGTGCCTGCTGCCTTCACGGCGTCGTCTTGTCGGCTGATGAAGTCCCGGACGGGGCCGGCCGCTTCTCTATGGTTACCTTGACGAACGAGAACCTTATCAAAGGCAATCTGGAAGAAATGATGATCGACGGCATTTCCCATATCATCGACGACATGCCCGAACGGCCGAAATGCGTCGAAGGCTTTACCAGCTGTATGCAGCATTTCCTACACATCGACCTGCGCGTCGTCTACGATACGCTGCGCCAGAAATATCCCGACATCGATTTCATCGACGGCTATATGATTCCGACCCTGCAGCGGCGCTTTACGCCGGACATCCTCGGCCGGCGCCAGCTCGTGCGGGCCGTCCAGCCCCTGCCGAAACAGAAGGCCGTCAACTATGTCGTCAATTACTATCCCGTCGACGAAGATAATGAATTGACAGCCATGCTCAGCCAGGGAGGCTATGCTATCCACGATTTCGCCGCCTGCCAGACCTATGAAGAATATAAGGCCATGGGCGAATCGGTGGCCAACATTTACTTCTTGGAAAATGCCGGTCCAGCGGCCAAGGATATGGAAAAAAGGCTGAATCAGCAGGCCCTGTACCTGCCCTATGCCTATGAGTACGGCCGGATGCGCCGCAATCTGCAAAAGGCAGCAGATGCCCTGGGACTGACCATGCCCGATTGCGATGCCTATGAACAGGCCATCGAAGAAAAAGCCCAAACCCTGCGGGAACAAGTCGGCGACACGCACATCGCCATCGACTATACGGCGACGCCGCGGCCCCTGGAACTGGCTGCGTTCCTCTTGAAACGCGGCTTCAACGTCTACGCAGTCTATCTCGATGCTATTTCGCCAGATGAAAAAGAAACGTTCCAGTTCCTGCAGGAACAGTATCCGGACCTGTCCCTGCGTTCGACGATGCATTTCAAACGCCGCCTCCTGCCGCGCGACGACAGTAAGAAGTACGGAAAAGTCCTGGCCATCGGCCAGATGGCGGCCTATTTCACGGATACGAAGTATTTCGTCAACCTCATTGAAAACAGCGGCTTCTATGGCTATACGGGCCTATTGAAGATTTTAGATTTGATCGGCCAGGCCAATGCCGCCGAAAATCCCAAGATGAGGGATATCATTCAAATAAAAGCATGGGGGTGTCATGGTTGAAACAAGCACAACGCGTCTTATCGACGTATGCCGTCGACATGTTCGGCATTGCGTCGTCGCTCTTTGAATTAGGCGGCCTCATCGTCATGCACGATGCGTCAGGCTGTAATTCGACATACGACACGCACGATGAACCGCGGTGGTACGATACGCCGAGCATGGTCTATATTTCGGGTCTTAATGAAATCGATACCATCCAGGGTAATGACCAGCGCCTCATCGATGATATCGCCGAAGCCGTAGAAGCGGCCCATCCCCGCTTCGTCGCCATCGGCGGCAGTCCCATGCCGAATGCCATCGGCACGGACTTCAAGGCCATCGAGCGCCTGGTAGCGGCCCGGACGGGCCTGCCGACGCTGGGTTTCCGGACCGACGGCATCCATAGTTACCTGCCCGGTGCCGGCGGCGCCTATGTCTGGCTGGCCAAGACCTTTTTGAAGGCGCCTCATCGTAAGCCGCAGAAACCGGCGAAACGGGTCAATCTCCTGGGCCTGACGCCGCTGGACTTTTCTGTCGTCGGCAATGCGACGACGCTCAAGCAAATCGTTACCGATGCCGGCTTTACCCTGCAGAGCTCGTGGTCCATGGGCGATACCCTGGACACGTTGTCCGAAGCGGCCAATGCCGACGTCAATGTCGTCCTGTCGTCGACGGCTTTCTACCTGGCCCAGTACATGCGCGACACCTATGGCATCCCTTATGTTGTCGGCATCCCTATGGGTGAAAAGGGGACGGCTGACTGGCTGGAAACCTTGCGGAACTGTGATTCGTCGTATCTCACAGGCTTTACGGGACAGGAAAAGTACATCAAAGCCCAGTACGCCCTGGCCGACCTCAATGCCTGGAAGACGGAACAGGCTTATGATGATACGCCATGCGATGTCCTAGTCATCGGCGAACCGGTCTACCTCTTGTCGATGAAGGCTATGCTCCAGCAGGAAATGGGCATTTCCGACGTCCGCCTGCTCTGCCCCCTTGCCGATGCGCCGCGGTGGCTCTTGAAGGACATGGAAGTTGCCAGTGTCGAAGATGTCATCCGTCAGGAATGCCGCAAAGCCCGCCGGGTCATTGCCGATCCGATTTATGCCCGGCTGCTGCCGGATGAAAAAGAAAAATTCATTTCCATGCCCCATGAAGCCTATTCGGGCCGTCATTACCACGCCGATATGCCCATCTTCGTCGGTCCGTCCTTTGCGGCATGGCTGAAAAATAAATTGACTTGAGGAGGAAGTCTTATGAGAAAATTTGCAATTTATGGGAAAGGCGGCATCGGCAAGTCGACGACGACAGCCAATCTTTCGGCCGCCCTGTCCATGATGGGGAAAAAAGTCGTCCAAGTCGGCTGTGACCCTAAGGCCGATTCGACGCTGAACCTCCTGCACGGCCATCCCGTCACGCCGGTCATGGACTACTACCGGGAACATACAGAAGGACCGGATTTCGACCATATCGGCCGGGAAGGCTTCGGCGGCGTCTTCTGCATCGAAACGGGCGGCCCTACGCCGGGCCTGGGCTGTGCCGGTCGGGGCATCATCGCCACTTTCGACCTCATGGACGAACAGGAAGTCTTCCAGAAGCTCCAGCCTGACGTCGTTTTATATGACGTCCTGGGCGACGTCGTCTGCGGCGGCTTCTCTGCGCCCATCCGCGATGGCTATGCCGATGAAATCTTCATCGTCACGTCCGGCGAAAAGATGGCCCTCTATGCAGCGGCCAATATCATCAAGGCCGTCGAAAACTTCAAGAGCCGCGGCTATGCCCAGGTCAAGGGCATCATCCTCAACCGGCGCAATGTCGACGATGAATACGAATTGGTCAAGGCCTTTGCCGATGAACACGGACTGCCCATCGTAGCCGATATTCCCAGGAGCAAGGAAATCCAGTATTATGAAAATAAAGGCATGACCGTCGTCGAAGGCGACCCGGACCTGCCGGTCAGCCAGATTTATCGGGAGTTAGCTCAAAAGCTGCTCCAGGCTTAGGAAAGGAGCGATACTATGGGGATGAATGATACGCCGTCAGGCGAACGGGTCCATATCGGCTTCTTTGGCCGACGCAACGCCGGCAAATCGAGCATCGTCAACGCCGTGACCGGCCAGGACCTGTCCATCGTGTCGGCGACGAAAGGGACGACGACGGACCCGGTCTATAAAGCCATGGAACTCCTGCCCTTAGGGCCGGTCGTCATCATCGATACGCCAGGCTTCGACGACGTCGGCGCCCTGGGTGAAGAACGGGTGCGGCGGACGAAACAGGTCCTCAACAAGACGGATATAGCCGTCGTCATCATCGACGCTGCCGAAGGGCGGACTCCGGCAGATGACGAAGTCCTGAATCTCATCCGGGAAAAGAATCTGCCCTATCTCGTCGTCTATAATAAGGCCGACCTGCTGGAGCGGCCCGGACAGGCGCAGGACCATGAAATCTACGTCAGTGCCCTGAAAGGAGAGGGCATCCATGAACTGAAAGAACGCCTGGCCCGCCTGAAGCCCGTTGAGACAGCCGCGCCTATCGTCAGCGACCTCATCCAGGGCGGCGACTTCGTCGTCCTCGTCGTCCCCATCGACACGGCCGCGCCGAAAGGGCGCCTCATCCTGCCCCAGCAGCAGACAATCCGTGAAATCATCGACAATGACAGCGCCGCCATCGTCGTCAAGGAATATGAACTGCGCCATACCTTGGACTGCCTGGGCCAGAAACCGGCCTTGGTCATTACGGACAGCCAGGTCTTTGCCAAAGTCTCGGCCGACACGCCGCCGGATGTGCGCCTGACGTCGTTCTCCATCCTCATGGCCCGGCACAAGGGCCTGCTGGAAACGGCCGTCCGCGGCGTCACGGCCATCGAAAAACTGCACGACGGCGATACGGTCCTCATTGCCGAAGGCTGTACGCACCACCGCCAATGCGACGACATCGGCACAGTCAAGATTCCCCGCTGGCTGCGCAACTACACGCAGAAGGATATCCGCATCGAAACCGCCAGCGGCCGCGATTTCCCCGACGATTTATCGGGCTATGCCCTGGTCATCCACTGTGGCGGCTGTATGCTCAACGGCCGGGAAGTCCAGTACCGCATGAAATGCGCTGCCGACCAGCAGGTGCCGATTACCAATTACGGCATCGCCATCGCCTATATGCAGGGCATCTTGAAACGCAGCCTCAGCGTCTTCCCGTACTTGCAGTCGCTGGTGTAAAATAGTTTGTAGTTTGTAGTTTGTAGTTTGTAGTTTGTAGTTTGTAGTTTGTAGGAATTGTAGGGGCGCCCACGTGCCTTTTCAGCCCGTCAGGTCATGACTGTAAGGAATGGCAAGACGGTTGCTGAAATGGACCGCCGTAGAGGGGGCGCCCGCTTTGGAGGGATTCGGATGGAACACACGCGCATCGAACGCGATGTACTAGGTGAAGTGGAATTGCCGGAAAATGCGATGTACGGTATCAACACGGCCAGGGCTTTGGAAAATTTCCCCTTAGGCCACAAGCGGACGGCTATGCCGCTCATCTATGCCATGGTGACGGTCAAGAAGGCCGCCGCCCTGACCTACGCCCGCCTAGGTGTGCGCGAAGACGGGATTTACCAGGCCATTGCCGCTGCCTGTGACGCCATCCTGGCCGGTCAGTACGACGACGCTTTTGTGACCGAGGCCCTGCAGGGCGGCGCCGGTACGTCGACGAACATGAACGTCAACGAAGTCATCGCCAATGCCGCCTTGGTCATATTGGGGAAAAAGCCGGGCCAATACGACGTCATCCATCCCCTGGATGACGTCAACCGCGGCCAGTCGACGAACGACGTCTATCCGACGGCCCTGCGCATTGCCGCCATCCGCCAGCTGCGGGAGCTGAGCAAGGCCTGTGCCGACTTACAGGAAGCCTTCCAGCACAAAGAACAGGCCTATGAGAAGACATATAAACTGGGACGGACAGAGCTCATGGATGCCGTCCCCATGACGATGGGCGAAGAGTTCGGCGCCTATGCCCAGGCCCTGTCCCGTGACCGCTGGCGCCTCTATAAAATCGAGGAACGCCTACGCATGGTCAACCTCGGCGGCACGGCTATCGGCACGGCCGATACGGCGTCGCGGCAGTACCGCTACGAAGTCATCGAACAGCTGCGCCAGCTGACGGGCATCGGCCTGGCCGCGGCAGAATATCCCGTCGACCTGACCCAGAACAACGACGTCTTCGTCGAAGTGTCGGGCCTGCTCAAGGCCTTGGCCGTCAATCTCATGAAAATCGCCAACGACTTGCGCCTCATGAATTCCGGCCCTCATGGCGGCATCGGCGAAATCCGACTGCCTGCCCGTCAGCAGGGCAGCTCCATCATGCCGGGCAAGGTCAATCCGGTCATCCCGGAAATGGTCATGCAGTGCGCCATGAAAGTCATGGCTGACGACAGCGCCATCGCCATGGCCGCCGCTCACGGCGAATTTGAACTCAATGCCTTTGAACCGCTCATCGCCGACTGCCTGCTGGAAAGCCTGCAGCTCCTCATCCGGTCAGTGCGCATCTTCCAGACGGCCTGTGTCGAAGGCCTGGAAGTTCGGGAAGACTCGTGCCGGCAGCACCTCCAGGCTTCGGCTGCCTTTGGCGCAGCCTATATCGGGGCCCTGGGATATGATACGGTGAGCCGCATCATCAAAGACCATGAACCGGACGAAGCCCATCGTATCTTAGAGGCTATGGTGAAAAAATAATCCTTTACGTGAAAGAGGCGTGTCATGTCGAACTTATCGTTGAAACTCGAACAGAAAGCGAAAATATTGCAGGTCCAGCGCCTGACCATCCAGATGCTGGCCCTCCACGCCCAGGATCTGGCCGATTTTTTGCAGGAACAGGTGACGGACAATCCCTTGCTGGATATCCGCTATCACGATGTCCGGCCGGCCGGCGATAAGGGCGATAAGGCCATCGACAATCTCCGCAGCCGCAGTGATTCCCTGGAAGCCCGGCTCATGGCCCAGCTCCGCGTCCAGTCCCTTCCCCGGCCGCAGCTGATGGCGGCAGGCCTGGTCATTGGCTCCCTCGACGATAAGGGCTTTTTCCAGGGAGACCTGGCTTCCCTGGGCACGGCTTATCATCTCACTCCGGAAGACATGAAAAAAGGGCTGGAACTCGTCCAGTCCTTTGACCCGCCGGGCATTGCCGCCAGGGATCTGCGCGAAGCCCTGCTCATCCAGACCCGGCGCAGCCGCAAGGCCCCTGCCAAGACGGAAGCCCTGCTGGCGCAGCATTATGAAGACTTCCTCCAGGGGAAATGGCAGAAAATCCAGGCTTCCCTGGCCCTGTCTGAAGCGGGCTTGCAGGCTATCCGCGCTTTCCTCAAGACCCTGTCCCTCCAGCCGGCTGGCCAAATTACCCAGGAAGAAGTCTATATCCGGCCGGACGTGGAGATTTATTGCGACGAGAAAGGCCAGCTGGCCCTGCGCTCGTTGGAAGAGATACCGGACGTCTATTTCCGCGATGACTTATACGACCAGTACGCCGCCCAGGGCGACAAGGAGACCCTGGCCTATATCCGCAAAGCCCGCCGCGATTTCAATGACCTGGCCTCGGCCCTGGCCTATCGCCATCATTCCATCGAACAAGTCGTGACCTGCCTGATGAGCCACCAGAAAGACTATTTCTTGTACCATAAGCCCTTGCAGCCCTTGCGGCAGAAGGACATCGCCGAGGAGACGAAACTCAGCACGGCTACGGTCAGCCGCGTCTGCCGCCACCGCTACGTCCTCTTTGAAGGCCAGGTATATCCGCTGCAGTCCTTTTTGGCTACGGCCTATGCCGTCGATAAAGAAGATGGGGCCAGCGTATCCGATAAAGCTATCATGCGGAAAATCGCGGATCTCGTCGAAGGCGAAGATAAGGACCACCCCTATTCGGACCAGGACCTGGCCGAATATTTTGCCTCCGCCCAGATTTCCGTAGCCCGACGGACGGTGACCAAGTTCCGGCAAAAATTGAACATCCCCAACAGCCGCATCCGGCGCCGCTGGAGGCCGTAAAGGCTAAGGCCTCATCTTATTGAAAATCGTCTGCCGTGATACGTTGAGCAATTTGGCTATATCCTTCTGGCTATAGCCTTTTTCTTGCAGTTCTTCAATGAGAATCTGCTGGATCGTCTTTTCCAGGCTCTTCATGTTCAGCTGGAGGGACGCCGTATCCAGCAGGGCGTTCTTTTGGGCCTCGTCCGGGATATCGAATAAGATATCGTAGTCATCGTCCAGAGTATCGCCAAAAATATAATAGCGCAAGGCGACGCTGTGCAGCTCGCGGATATTGCCCCACCAGTCATGCTGGATGAGGGCTTTTTTTAATGACGCCTTGAGGGGCTGCCGGCGATGGGTGAAATTTTCCAGGAAGTAAGCAAAGAGGTAGAGGATGTCGTCAGGCCGTTCGTTCAGCGGCGGCAGGCTCAGGCGCAGGGTGTTGATGCGGAAGAACAGGTCGCGCCGGAAGCTGCCGGCCTGGACGGCGGCGATGATGTCGGCATTGCTGGCCGAGATGATGCGGATATCCAGGGGGATGACGTAGTCCGAACCGAGGCGCATGACCTGCTTCGTTTCCAGGACGCGCAGGAGCTTCGACTGGATGCTCGGCGCCATGCTGTTGATTTCATCGAGGAATATCGTCCCGTTGTGGGCTATTTCAAAGAGGCCGGCCTTGCCTTCTTTGCGGGCACCCGTAAAGGACCCGCCGACATAGCCGAAGAGCTCGCTTTCCAGGAGGTCTGTCGGCAGGGCGGTGCAGTTGATGGCCACGAAAGGACCGTGACGGCGGTCGCTGGCATTGTGGATGCTCTGGGCAAAGAGTTCCTTCCCCGTGCCGCTCTCGCCCTGGATGAGGATGGGCGCGCTGTACTGGGCCATGACTTCGGCCTGGCGGATGACGTGCTTCATGCCTTCGTCGACGGTCTTGATGTCCACGAAATGGTGCGTCGCCGTCAGCCCCGTCTTGGAGAGTTTATAGCGGATATTCTTTTCCAGGCGCTGCAGTTCCGTCACGTCGCGGATGGTCAGGATGTATTGGGACGTGCTGTCCATGAGGAAAAAGTCAGAATTGGCGATGAGCGTATACGGCGGCCGCTGGAGAATCGTCTCGTGGAAAGATGGGCTCGACCCTTCGGTCCAGTCGGGAAAGATGTCGCGCATGTTCTTCGTCGTCACCGGAATCCCCAGGAAGGACGCCGCCCGTTCATTGATGTGGGAAATGGCGCCGCCCTTGGCATAGAGGATGATGCCGTCTGTGACGTGGGATAAGATGGACGACATCATGGACAGCTGCTTATTGTCCTTCCTTTGAAAGACCAGGAGCTCCTGGGCGTAGAGCAGGACTGAGAGCATCGTCGATTCGCTGGGCCTGATGGAATAAATCGGCATGGGACTGGGATAGGCAATCTGGGGCAGCAGGGGACAGCCGACGATGGCCGTATCCGGCGTGACCGGAAGCTGACGGACCCGCGCTAACAGCTCTAAGTGCGTCTTGTCCAGGCTGTAGCGGGGATAGAAGACGATTTTTTTGCGAAGCTCTTCCGGACAGGCCTCTTTGTTGAACATGAAGTTCTCATTGAGCAGCAAGTGGATTTGCTTGTATTTCGGGGCAATAGAGCGCAGTGTATATAAGGCGTCGTTGGTCGAACTGAACAGGCAGAGAATCGGCACGTTGTCGATGGCCTTGGTCAGTATCTGGTGGGAACCGCTGTTGGTGATGATGACTTTGGCGCCTTGGCGGATCAGGCCGCGGGCCTGGTCGATGAGATGGGGGAAGTCGATGATCGTGACTGTCGTCGTGATGTCATGGGCTTCCAGTTTATCTTTATAAATGTGCAGTATCGTATAGACAGACTGCTGCATCAGCTCGTCAGCAATCAAAAAAGCGATGGTATCCATTTTCTTTCCTCCTCATTTTCTCTCTCCATCATAAAGAAATACGGAATAAATGTAAAGAAGGTAAAGAATTTTTTACCTAATGAGCCTATCGTCGAAGGCCCTCTTCGGGGAAATGGCTTATATATCTCATGGAATGAATTGGCATGAATATTACATATAGATTAGTGAATAGATAATGAACCGATCGAACGATGGAGGAGGTATGGAGTATGAAAAAGTTAGTGACCGGTGATGAAGCCATCGCCAGAGGCTTGTATGAAGCCGGCGTGTCCTTTGCTTCGGCTTATCCGGGGACGCCGAGTACGGAAATTTTGGAAAATGTCGCGAAATATGATGATATGTATGCCGAATGGGCACCGAATGAAAAAGTGGCCATGGAAGCGGCCATCGGCGCCTCTATGGCCGGCGTCCGCTCTTTTGCAGCCATGAAGATGGTCGGCGTCAACGTCGCTGCCGATCCGCTGTTCACCTTCACTTATTTAGGCATCAACGGCGGCTTTGCCTTCGTTTCGGCTGATGACCCGGGGATGCATTCATCCCAGAACGAACAGGATAACCGCAATTACGCCAAGTTTGCCAAAATCGCCATGTTCGAGCCGTCGGATTCGCAGGAATGTATCGACATGACCAAAGAAGCCTATAAAGTCAGCGAAACCTATGGCGTCCCGGTCATGATACGCATGACGACCCGCGTCTGCCATTCCAAGAGTCTCGTCGAAGAACAGGACCGCCAGGAAGTGCCGCCCGTCCTCTATCAGAAACAGCGGGAGAAAATGGATGCCGTACCGGCCATTTCCAAGAAGCGCCGCTATGTCGTCGAAGAACGGGAAGAAAAATTGAAAGGCTATGCGGAAATCTGTCCTTTCAATGACATCGAGATGAACGACACGAAAATCGGCATCGTCGCCGCCGGGGCAGCCTATATGTATGCTAAAGAAGCCTTGGGCGACCAGGCATCGTACCTGAAGCTGGGCTTCACCTATCCCCTGCCGATGCAGAAAATCAAAGCCTTTGCCCATAAGGTCGACGAACTCTACGTCATCGAAGAACTGGATCCCTTCATGGAAGAACAGATACGCCAGGCCGGGATTCCCTGCCACGGCAAGGATGTCATCCCCAAGATCGATGAGCTGAACCCCAATATCGTATCGGCCGGTGTTCTCAAGAAACAGCAGCACGGCGTGGACGTCCCCGATTCCTGTTTCGTTCCCAGGCCGCCCGCCCTCTGTGCCGGCTGTCCGCACCGCGGCTTCTTCTATGAATTGGGCAAGCGGAAAGATACGGTCATGATCGGCGATATCGGCTGTTACGCCTTAGGCGGGTCGGCGCCGCTCAACGCCAAGGACCTGGCCGTCTGTATGGGCAGTTCCTTCTCCGTCGCCCACGGCTTCAGCCATGGCCTCCAGCTCAGTGACCAGAAGAAACGGGTCGTCGCCTGCATGGGCGATTCGACGTTCTTCCATACGGGCATCAACTCCCTGACCGAAGTGGCCTACAACGGCTCCAACGCCATCTGCGTCATCCTGGACAACCGTATTACCGGCATGACCGGCCACCAGGACAATCCCGGGACAGGCTACAACATCAAAGGGGAACCGGCGACGCTCATCGATGTCGAAACGGTCGTCAAAGCCTTGGGTATCAAGAACGTCCGTACCGTCAATCCCCTGGACCTGAAGGCCATGAAAGAAACGCTGGACTGGGCCTTTGCCATCGAAGATGAACCGTCGGTCATCATCACCAAGTGGCCCTGCGTCCTCAAGAAGTTCTCGAAAGAAGATAAAGCCCAGTTCAACCTCGACAAGACGCCTTGCGTCGTCGATAGAGATACGTGTATCGGCTGTAAGAAATGCCTTTCCACCGGCTGCCCGGCCCTGCGCTATGACAGTGAAAACAAGAAATCCAGTATTGCCCAGGCTGACTGCGTCGGCTGTACGGTCTGTATGCAGGTCTGCCCGGTTCAGGCCATTTCCAGAAAGGGGGATAAATAATATGTCAGATGTAACGAGTGTACTCTTCGTCGGTGTCGGCGGCCAGGGTACGATATTAGCCAGTAAGATCCTCACCATCAGCCTCATCGAACACGGGTACGATGTCAAGATGTCGGAAGTTCACGGCATGAGCCAGCGCGGCGGCAGCGTCAGCACGCAGGTCCGTTTCGGCAAAAAAGTCTATTCGCCCATCATCGGCGAAGGCTCGGCGGATATCCTCGTTTCCTTTGAAGAAATGGAAGCTGCCCGCTATGCCCGCTTCCTCAAGAAAGACGGCAAGATGGTCGTCAATAAGACACAGATTCCGTCCCTGCCTGTCCTTTCCGGAGCCTGCCAGTATCCCCAGGGCATCATTGAAGAACTGAAGAAACACGTCCCCGTCCGGGACCTCGATGCGACGAAAATCGCCACCGACCTGGGCAATCCCAAGAGTGCCAACGTCGTCCTCCTGGGCGCCCTCATCGAAGCCCTGGGCCTCCATGATATCGATTGGAAGAGTATCATTGCCAAAACAGTGAAACCAGCCTTTGTCGACATCAACTTAAAAGCCTTTGACGCCGGTATGGCTGCGGCCAGACAGTGAGGTGACCGGTCATGGACGTATATCAGGAATATAAAGGGAAATGCTGTACGGCTGACCAGGCCGTGCAGGTTGTCAAGGATGGCGATTGGGTCGATTATGGCATGAGCTGTGCTTATCCGACGGCTCTGGACAAGGCCCTGGCCCGGCGCCAGGGGGATTTGAAGGACATCAAGGTCCGCAATGCCATTTCCTGCCACCCTGTAGCTATTTTGGAAGCCGACCCGGAAAATGAGACCTTTACGTATAATCTCTGGCATTGTTCCGCTATCGACCGGAAATATCTCGATGCCGGCCGGGCTTACCATGAGCCGATGCTGTTCCGCGACTGCGGCTCCTATTATACGCGGGGCTTTGCGCCGGTTAACGTCGCCATGATTACCGTAGCTCCCATGGACAGGCACGGGAATTTTTCCTTTGGCCTGACCAATGGCTGTACCCAGGAAATGCTCGACGCGGCGGAAACGATCATCGTCGAAGTCAATCCCAACATGCCCGTCGTCTTTGGCATGGGCAGCGACCACATCCACGTTTCGAAAGTCCATGCCATCGTCGAAAGCCAGGAAGCGGTCAGCCTGGCGCCGAACCGGGAACCGAGTGCCATCGACAAGCAGATCGCCGAGAATATTTTCCCCTACCTGCACGACGGCATTACCCTGCAGCTCGGTATCGGCGGCATGCCCAATGCTCTGGGTATCCTCATTGCCGAATCGGACTTGAAGGACTTAGGCATGCATACAGAGCTCATGAGCGACGGCTATCTCAACCTGTATAAGGCCGGCAAGATTACCAACGACAAAAAGCCTTTCCAGCGGGGGAAAGGCGTCTTCTCCATTTGTATGGGCTCGAAGGAACTCTATGAATTTTTGGACCACAATCAGGATGTCCTGTCGGCGCCTATGCATTACGTCAACAATCCGGAAACCATCCGCCAGCTCGATGATTTCATTTCCATCAACAGCTGTATCGCCGCCGACCTTTACGGCCAGGTCTGCTCCGAATCGGCCGGTACGCGGCACATCAGCGGGACTGGCGGCCAGTTGGACTTCGTGACCGGTGCCTATGCCGCCGACCACGGCAAAGCCTTTCTGGCCATGCCGTCGAGCCGGGTCGATAAAAAGGGAATCCGCCATTCCAACATCCTCCCCAAGTTCACTGCCGGCGATATCATCACGACGCCGCGGACCCAGGCGCCATACATGGTCACGGAATACGGCGTAGCCAACCTGTCCGGCCTGGCCACGTGGCAGCGGGCAGAAGCCCTGATAAACATTGCCCATCCCGATATGCGTGAAGACTTGATCAAAGCCGCCGAAGCCCAGCGCATCTGGCGGCGGAGCAACAAACACTAGCAAGTATTAGAATAATAAATATATATCTTTGCGGATTTTGGCCAGCGCTTGCAAGTCCTGACTGAATCCGTGGATGCTGAACAGAATATAGACGATTTTTCGCTGCTGCTTATGCCAATCGACATAGGCAGCTTTTTTTTCGAGATTTTCGAGGACGTTTAATCCGACCGGCCCTTTCCAGAATTTACATTCTCCGAGCACTAAGAGATTATCCGTTTCAGATAAGCCGACGACGTCGATTTCATGGCTGCCATCCCACCAACGGCCGATTTTTTCTAACAGGCCCGGTAATTTTCCAGATGCAGACAGGTCCCATAGGGTTTCCTGGCAAATCGACTCATAGACGAAGCTGACCTGGCGGTCGATGAAATTTTGCTGCAACCGGGACATAACTAATTCTGTACGGCCTATTTCAATGTAACTGATATAGGGATAGATGAACTGGAACCAGAAGCGGATGAAATGATCTCGTATCTGGTAAAGGCCTCGTTTACTTTTTTCCGGATGGGCTTCGGTGACAGGGACTTCCCGGGCTAAAATGTCTAAATCAATGAGGACGTTCAGGTAGCGCGGCAAGTTACTCTGCTTCTGTTGCAAGACGGCAGCGATTTTTGAGATTTTATGATTCCCGTCGGCAATGACTCGGAGTATCGAAAAATAACTGCCGATTTCGGACACTTCCTTTTGCAGGAGGAAGTTCGGTTCATCAAAGAGAAAAGCCGAAGGATTCAAAAGATTATTTTCCAGTGCTGTCTGTATATCCCCAGTCGTACTGAACGCTTCGATGTATTTCGGGATGCCGCCGGTGATGCTGTAGCGTTCGATGAGTTTATCTTTGGCAAGCGGCGTGTTGAAGAATTCATGATAATAAGAGAAAGCAATGGGACGTACTTTCAGCTGTGCCGTTCGACGGCCATAGAGCGGGCTGTCATAACGCAAGGTCTGTGACATCATCATGGATACTAAGGAACCGCATAAGACGACCATGATATTGGACTGACTGAGCAGAGTGTCCCAGATACGCTGGAATACCGACAGAAAAGCCGGATTATTTTTACCGATATATTGGAATTCGTCGATGACCAGAACGATTCGCTGATGCGCTGCTTCCTGAGCCAAGGCTTTAAAGAGAGGATCCCAGCGCAAGATTTGAGCCGATTGCAGCAGATCGTCATCTAGAAAATCGGCGGCTACTTGTTGAAAGGCCTGGCGGTTCATGGCTTCCGATTCTTCAGTGGCTAAAAAATACAAGGCCCGCTTGTCTTTGATAAATTCCTTGAGCAGGGCAGTCTTGCCGACACGGCGTCGCCCATAGACGATGACCAGCGATGCTTCTTTACGGTTGAACTCTTTTTCTAACACGGTCAGTTCTTTTTGGCGGTCGACAAATTTCATGAAAATCCTCCTTTCGACAAAAAACTATATTTAATAATATTATACTTTGAAATATAATATTTTCAAATATAATTTAATCCTTTTGCCGGAAAGGGATATGCGGCAGGGGAATCTGCGCTAAGATGACGGCGGCGAAGACGAGGACACAGCCGGTAAGTTCTTTGGCCGTCATGACTTCTCCCAGGATGAGCCAGCCTGCCAGGGCAGCAAAGACCGATTCCAGGCTCATGATGAGGGTCGCCGTCGTCGGTTCCGTGTATTTCTGGCCGACGATCTGCAAGGTATAGGCGACGCCGCTGGACAGGCCGCCGGCGTAGAGCAGGGGCCATTTGGCAGCCCACAGGGCGGACCAGTCGGGCTTCTCGAAGAGGACCGTCAGCGTACCGGAGAAGAAGAAGGCCGTGGCGAACTGGACCCAGGATAATTTGATGCTGTTGGCCTTTTTCAAGAGGAAATGGTCGATGACCAGGATGTGCAGGGCGAAGAAGACGGCACAGCAGAGGACCAGGAAGTCGCCGAAAGAGACCTGGAAATCGCCGTTGATGCATAAGAGATAAAAGCCGGCAATAGCCAGGGCGACGCAAGCCACGATGATTCGCGGGACTTTGCGGCCCATGAAATGGCCCATGAGGGGAACGAGGATGATATACAAAGCCGTGATGAAACCGGCTTTCCCAGCCGTCGTCATGGAGATGCCGACCTGCTGCAGTGTATCGGCAGCGCCCAGGACCAGGCCGCACCAGGCACCGCCTATGAGGGTGATGCGGTCCGGCTTCAGTTGCTGGAGGATGGGCGGATACGTCCCGTCCGGCCCTTTGCCGCTGAATAAGAGGATGACTGGGATGAGGACGATGATGGCGATGACATCGCGGGCGGCGCTGAAAGTAAACGGGCCGATATAGTCCATGCCAACGCTCTGGGCGACGAAGGCAGCGCCCCAGATGAGGGCCGTAATGAGCAGTAGTATCGTGCCTTTAAGTTGTGAATGATACATGGCATGAATCCTTTCTCGAAACGAAAAATAACCAGAATATTTTTATTCTATACTGCCTTTTGAAAAATGTAAATAAAAATAGCTTGACCTGGAGTTTACTACCGGTTGTATAGTAAATGAAAGGCAGGGCTTCAGCTAGATATACATCTTAAGCATTTCTAGAGAAAATATATAAGTATTAGCTATTTTTTAGACTACCCGGTACAATGTAAGCAGTTAAGGGTATGATTTTCACGTGGAGAAAGAGATGATGGGAATGATCAGCAGGAAACAGGCAGGCTTTGCCGTACTCGGCCTAATAACAGCCGTTTTTTTATTCTTTTTGACGGGCTATGTCCATTGTAAGCAAGTTGGCAGCCAGCCGCCAGCTGGGCATAACGCCTTTATTTTCGGCGACGCTCATTCATATGTTGCCGAATCGCGCCTTTCCTTTGAAGGCGGCTATGCCGTACTGGGCTTATACGATACGCCGGCGGCTTTAGAATTTTCAGAGCGTCAGCCTTTGGTCGTACCCCTTCAGCGTCAGGGAAACCGCATCGTACTGCCAGGGCTGCCGCCAGCCGTCGTTCCTGCTGAAAACGTGACTGGCATGAAGCCGGATATCGGCGATATCGCTTTTGATACGAATACGCAGTCCCTGGTCATTTTCTGCCAGAAAGAAGAGCCAGCGCCAGATTTGATCCCCGTCGGCCATGTCGTCGGCGGCATGAATTACTTGTTACAGACTCAGGGGGACTTCGAAGGCTACCTTACGAAGAAATAAAACCATAGTTTACGAAGGGATTGATTATTATGAAAGATATGTCGAGACGAGATTTTATGAAAGTCATGGGTGCAGCCGCTGCAGGGGCCTTTTTGTTTGATGCCGGCATCGTGAAGAGCTTTGCCCAGGCGCCGGTTGTCAGCGCTAAAAAAGTTACCGGTCAGGATGACGGTCAGGGTTCGCGGGCCAAGGTCTACTTTACCAAGCATATTGACGCAGCTCATCTCATTGCCCTTTACGATAAAATCAACGAAGGCATTTACGGTAAGGTCGCCGTCAAATTGCATACTGGCGAAAAGCACGGCCCTAATATCCTGCCGCGGGATATGGTCAAAGCCTTCATGGCTCATGCCCCGAACAGCACGATTGTCGAAACGAATACCCTTTACAAGGGGGACCGCTACACGACGGCTTCCCATCGGGAAACGCTTCAGATTAATGGCTGGAATTTCTGCCCTGTCGATATCATGGATGAAGAAGGCTCGGTCAATCTGCCCGTCCGCGGCGGCAAGCGCTTGAAGGAAGTCGCCATGGGCAGCCACATCGTCAACTACGATTCGATGATCGTCCTGACTCATTTCAAAGGCCATGCCATGGGCGGTTATGGCGGTTCCTTGAAGAATATCGCTATCGGCTGCGCTTCTGGCCAGGTCGGTAAGCGCCAGGTCCATGGCTATCTCACGGGTCCGATGCCGCCGGGAAATGAGGAATGGGCTGCCATGCCCATGCAGGACCAGTTCATGGAACTCATGGCCGATTCGGGCAAGGCGACAGTCGATTATTTCGGGAAACACATCGTCTTCCTCAACGTATTGCGCCGCATGTCCGTCGACTGTGACTGCGCTGGCGTTTCGGCTGCAGAACCGAAAATCGCCGATTTGGGGATGATGGCTTCGACAGACATCCTGGCCATCGACCAGGCCAGCGTCGATATGGTCTATGACCGCAAGTCGTCGGATAAGCATGATTTGATCGAACGCATCGAGTCCCGCCATGGCCTCCACCAGTTGCAGGCCATGCGCGATTTAAAAATGGGGAACGATAAGTACGAATTGATTTCTATCGATTAGGAGGACTATCATGTTTGGATTAGGAGCACCGGAATTACTGCTCATCTTAGTCATTGCCCTCGTCGTCTTCGGACCGGGGAAACTGCCGACTATCGGCAGTGCCTTGGGAAAGAGCCTGCGGGAATTCAAAGAAGCCGTCAACACGGCGGATGTCAAGACCGACGAAAAGAATAATGATGAGGTAGAAACGGAATCAAAAGATAAAGCGGCTAAAGAGTCGTAAACGACATCTTTCAGCGGGGCCAGTACATGATGACGGCGACGCCGATGAGGGAAATGAAGCCACCGATGATGTCGAAACGGTCCGGGATGACGTTGTCGATAGCCCAGCCCCAGAGGATGGACAAGACGATGAAGATGCCACCATAAGCGGCGTAGATTTTTCCGAAATTCCCCTGGGGTTGCAAGGTCGGGATGATACCGTATATCGTTAAAATAATGGCGCCCGCTAAGGCATAAACGATGGGTTTTCCCTCTTTCAGCCACAGCCATATTAAGTAGCCGCCGCCGATTTCACAGAGACCGGCCAAAATGAAATAGCCCAGGGATTTAAGGATTTCTGCCATGATTTTTGCCTTCTTTCACAGTAATTATTGAAACATACTATCAATAATATGGACGAGTGTCAATAGGAAACATGTCGTTTTGTAATATTTTTCACAAAATATGATTGCAGTCGCCGCGGGAAAGTTTTATACTATATATAAGGTTATCTCATACTACTATTGCAAAGTCATGAAGGAGGAGACTTTAGAATGTACAAACTTTCACAAATTCCTGAAGAGTATAAGAAGAAATTGATTACGGCCGAACAGGCTGCGGCTCTCGTCAAAGATGGCGACCGCGTTTCCTACGGCCTCGGCTGCGCTGCTCCGTATGATATCGATATCGAAATCGGTAAACGGGCGAAAGACCTGCATGGCGTCGAAATCGTCGCTACGACCGTCGTCAAAGATGAACCCTATGCGGCTTATCTCAACAGTGATTCGAACGAACAAATCCGTTTCGCAACGGCTCATATGAACGGTTTTGAACGCAAGATGTCCAAAGCCGGCCGCTGCTGGTTCATTCCTATTCTCTTCAACGAATTGCCGAAGTATTGGGAAAACATCGATAAACTCATCATCCAGGTTCATCCTATGGACCAGTGGGGCAACTTCAACCTCGGGCCTCAGGCATCGGACCTTCGCGGCTTGATCCGTGCTGCTAAGACGATCATCCTCGAAGTCAACCAGAATATGCCGAAAGCTCTGGGTTATGAAACGGAACTGAACCTCTGCGACGTCGACTATGTCGTCGAAGGCTCGAACTATCCCATGCCGCAGATTCCCAACCGCGCAGGTACGGAAGTCGACGACAAGATTGCCGATTACATCATCCCCATGATCGAAGACGGCAGTACGCTCCAACTCGGCATCGGCGGTATCCCGTCGGCTGTCGGCCGCAAACTGGCTGAATCGGATGTCAAAGATTTGAGCGGTCATACGGAAATGCTCGTCGATTCCTATGTCGACCTCTATGAAGCCGGCAAGATTACAGGCAACAAGAACCGCGATAAAGGCAAAATCATCTATGCTTTTGCCGGCGGCACACAGCGCCTTTATGATTTCATCAACGACAACCAGATCGTCTTCAACGCTCCAGTAAGCTACGTCAACAACGTCGGCGTCGTCGCCAGCATCGATAAATTCATCTCCATCAACGGCTGCATCGACCTCGACCTCTATGGCCAGGTCAACGCTGAAACGGCTGGCTATCAGCAGATCAGCGGTACCGGCGGCCAGCTCGACTTCGCCCAGGGCGCTTTCGCATCCAACGGCGGCAAGAGCTTCATCTGCGTCCATTCGACGCGTAAATTCAAGGACGGCCATGTCGAATCTCTGATCAAACCGACCCTCCCGGCTGGCACGGTCATCACGACACCGCGTTCGGCTGTCCACTACATCGTCACCGAATACGGTACAGCCCTTCTGAAAGGCAAATCGACGTGGGAACGCGCCGAAGCCCTGATCAACATCGCTCATCCGGACTTCCGTGAAGAACTCATCAAAGACGCAGAAAAGATGGGTATCTGGACCAAGACCAGCAAGATTTCCATGTAAATAATAGTTTGTAGTCACTCAAAAAGGCGCTGTCTTCATGCGACAGCGCCTTTTTGCTATTCCAAAGCGTGAATCAAGCGATAGAGTTGTTTTTTTAATGTCTCTACTTCTTCGGGCGTAAAGAGTTCTCCTTTCCGATTTACCAGACAGCCCATGGCGTAAGGGACTTTTTCTGCTTTTTCTCGCAGGGCCTGACCTTCTGGCGTGATTTTGACGATGACGACGCGTTCGTCTTCGGGCTTGCGGGAACGAGTCACATAGCCCATGCTTTCCAGCTTCTTCAATACCGGCGTCAATGTGTCGGAATCGAGGTACAACCGTTTCCCTAGGTCATGCATGGTAATTTTCTTTTCTTCCCAAAGGACCATCATGGTGACATATTGAGGGTATGTTAGGCCGATTTCTTTCAAGAACGGGTTATAAGCGGCCACGATTTTCCGGGCGCTGGCGTACAGGGGGAAACAGAGCTGGTTCCCTAACAGTAATGGATTGCAGCTTGATTTATCTGTCATTCAATTACCTCCTTACGTAAGTCTTCTACTCTATTGTAACAGAGTAGATTTATGAACACAAATAATATTTTGCAAAATTAAATTTGACAAAACCAAAAATGCGTGTATAATAAGATTGGCAATCGAAGAGATTACTACTCCTTAGTAATTTGATTTAACAAAATAAGATTAGACGAAATTTATTAAACACAAACAGGAGGAACTGAAAATGAGCATTTATGGATTCGCAAAAGGAACTGATTTGGAACAGATGATGAAAGCAATGATGCAGGCTGAAGCCAATGGGACGATGATGTACTACGCTTTGGCACGGATGGCAAGAGAACAGGGCTATGACGATATTGTCGATACCTTTATTGAAGCCGCCAATCAGGAAGCCGTTCATGCTGGTTTTTATGCTACGCTGGTCGGAAAATATCCGCAGAATTTCTGGGGCCTCATCCGGGGATTGCAGAAAGTTGAAGCTAGCGGTGAAGCACAGCTCATGGCCCTGGCTGACAAAGTACGGGCTGCTGGCTGCGACGAAGCTGCTGATGAACTAGAAATCTTCGCCAAACAGGAAGGGCACCACGGCGTTATGATGGCAGAAATCCTTGCCAAATATCCTCAGGAAAATCAGCCTGTCAAAGCCAAGAAAGTCTATGTCTGTCCGGTCTGCGGCTATGCATACGAAGGCGACATTAACGCCGAAGGCGATGACTATGTTTGCCCGATTTGTGGCCAGCCCAAGAGCGCCTTCCGTGAAGCAGAATAAACAGTAGCAGAAGAGGGGGGACATGACGATTTATGACTTTGAACTGGAAGACAATCAGGGGAAGAAAGTTTCTTTGCGGGATTTCCGTGGCAAGGTCCTGCTCATCGTAAATACGGCGACGCGATGCGGTTTTACGCCGCAGTACAAAGGGCTGGAAGAAATGCATCGGAGATACAAGGACTATGGATTTGAGATCATCGACATCCCCTGCAATCAGTTCATGAACCAGGCGCCGGAAGATGATAAGGGCATCCAGAATTTTTGCAGCATCAAATATGATACGATCTTTTTGCGGATGAAAAAAGCCGACGTCAATGGGGAAAATGAGCTGCCCTTATATACGTATCTCAAATTTCCTCGTCGATCGTCAGGGGCGGGTTGTCGGCCGTTTTGAACCGACGGAATCGATGGAACCCGTCGAAGGTCAGTTATTGTCTTGTTTGAAAGAGCCCCCCCAAGGAGGCGTAATCGTGGACGAACAGAAAATCATAGAAGCCTTTCATCTTATGTGGGACCATTTTCCCGAACCGGTGCTGCTGATCAAAAAAAATCGCCAGATTTACGCAGCCAACCGGAAAGCGGTCTCTTTCGGTGTGGACAAACAGGTCCGGTGCAGCGACAGGGGAACCCCTGAACAGCGTAAAGGCTGCCTCTGTAACCGGGCTATCGACGAAAAACGCACGATCTGCATTATTTATGAAAGCCAAGCCGGCAAAGCCTATGGATACACTTAAAAGGGGACTGTCGCACGAAGGCTTCTACCATCATGCGCGGCCCCGTTTACTTTATAGTTTGCAGAGAAAACCTTTAAATTTAAACCCATCCGCTAACCACTAACAACTAACCACTAACAACTTTAAAGGGCTTGTCGTCGTGCGACAAGCCCTTTTACTATTCCCCAGCCAAGGTGGTGATTTTTTCCAGCATGTGCTGGTAGACTTTGATTTTTCCTTCCAGCTCCAGGCTGCTGCACGGATGGCAGTAGGCGGATTTCGTCATGTTGTCAAAGAAGTCCAGGACCATGGCGTCCAGGTCCTTATCGACGATGATGTAGAACGGATCGGCCTGGCCATTCATGGCCAGGGTGTTCTTTTTGAAGAAGCTCATGCGGTAGTTGGAATAGAAGGACAGGTTCGCTTCTTTATAGGCCAGGAAGGCCGGCGATAGGTGCATAGTCGACAAAGTGATGCCCTGGCTTTTATTCAGGGTCCTGGCGATGGTCTTCAGGTGGGCTATCCGTTCGGCCGGCGTCAGCGTGTATTGCACGTCGGTCAGGTCGATGTGGCCCATTTCCAGATAGCGCATGAAAGACGGTGTCGGCACGATGACCGATACGCGGGCCTTGGCGATGATTTCTTCCCAGGTAATGCGCAGGCGTTCGATATTGCCGGCCCGTTCGTCTGGCGATTCGGCGATGAGCCGGTCGAAGACTTCCTGGGGCAGGAGGTATTCGATGCCGTTGGTCAGGAAGAAGCAGAACCGCGATGTTTCATAGAAAGACGTGCGGTAGCCGTAATCGTCGTTCCAGGGACTCTGGATGTGGGTCAGCAGTTTCGGCGTATGGTGGACGCCGAAGCGTTCATAGATGTCGTGGACGACGGCCGGGTCATCCATATATGAACACATCATCATGCCGCGATGGCTCTGGAGGGAGTATTGGATGGCGAACTGGTCCTTGAGGATGATGAGGTTGGCGTCGCTCAGGGCGGAGAAATCGTAAAAGGTGAACTCTGCATCCATGAAGCGGTTGAGGACGGCATAGAGCCGCGAAACGTATTCGGGATGGCGGCGTAGTTTTTCCTTGTCCAGGCCGACGCGGATGCGCAGGCGTTTATAATGGGACGGCACGTCGAGGTAGGACCAGAAGCCGTCGTCGTAAAAATCGAAGAATTCCCCGTAGATGACGAGTTCCTCCTTGCCCGTCAGGGTCGGGAGTTTTTTTCGGAATAAATCTTTTAAAAAGTGGGCCACCTTCTGATGGCTCGTAACGATGCGGACGGGCCAGGACTTTTTGGCCTTTTCCGTGCGCCCGCTCTGGAGCGACGTGCGGTAAGCCCGGCTCAGATAGTCGCTGATGGCAAAGACCAAGTCGGGCGTATCGGCGGGAAACGAAAAATAGCGGCAACAGTCTTGGCGGCGATCGAGTTTTTCAATCGTTTCGGCAAAGAGTGCAGCCGCATCTTCATTGACGCGTTCAATGGCCCGTGACGATGGCAGCTTGGCCCCGTTGATCCACTTGCTGATATACGATACGTCGTAACCGATGTATTCGGCCAGGGTCACGGACTTCATTTTCGTGAATTTCATGAATTTTTTCAAAGCAATCGGGTAGGTTTCTACAATCATGCACATTCCCCCTCTATATGGCAGCCGTCTTTTAATATATCCCCTCAGACGGCTGTTTATCTTATTTTAACACAAAATGATACCATAAAGAACAAATAAATTTAAGGAATAAATGATGAATTCATGAAAATTTCAAGTTTTCCTGTTTTTTTCAAAATAGGCTGGGACTATACTAAGGCCATGCTTGAGGACATCAAGCGGAGCAAGAATTTAGACATCATGATTATAGGAGGTGGACGGACGTGAGACCCTTTGTTTTTCCTCTTTCACAGCATATCGGCGCTCCATCGGTCCCGGTGGTCCAGCCTGGAGACAGGGTACAGCGCGGCCAGTGCATCGCTGAGGCTGGGGAAGGATTAGGAAGCCCGGTATATACGAGTGTATCCGGGACGGTCCTGGAAGTGACGGATGATGCCGTCATCGTTCGAGCTGACGACGTACAGCCGAAAGAGTACGTGCCCCTTACGGCACAGACTCCATTGGACTGTATCCGCCAGGCCGGAATCGTCGGCTTAGGCGGCGCCGGATTCCCGACGTATCAGAAACTGGCCGTTCCCTTTTTGAACGGCGGCGTCGTCATTGCCAATGCTTCGGAATGTGAACCCGTCCTGACCCATAATATCAAGGCCATTGAGCGGGACTGCCGCCCGATGATACGGGGCCTGCAGCTGGCCATGGACCTCGTCCATGCCGATAAAGGCGTCATTGCCATCAAGGCCATCCACGGCGACGCCGTCCGAGCATTACAGCAGGCCATCGCCGCTGACGACCGCCTGGCCCTTCATTTTCTGCCCAATGTCTATCCTGTCGGCGAAGAACGGGCTGTCGTCCGGGAAGTCCTGGGGACGCTCCTCGATGCGGGCAGTCTGCCGTCGAAAGCCGGCGCCGTCATCATCAACGTGGAAACGCTCCAGCGCGTGGCCGAAGCCGTCGATGACAAGAAACCGCTCATCGATAAAGACGTGACCGTAGCTGGCAAGCTGAACGGTCCGGAAGTCCAGGCCTTCCACGACCTGCCCTTGGGCATGGCCGTCAGCGATGTCCTGGAAAAGGCCGGCGGCCTGGGCAAAGAATATGGCGAGCTCATCATGGGCGGGCCTTTCATGGGCAGGCGGACGAGCCTGGACGCACCCATCGTCAAGACGACAGGCGGCATCATCGCGGCAGAAACCTTCCTGCCAGGGCCTGAAAAAATCGGCCTTCTCGTCTGTGCCTGCGGCGCCGATGAAAAGCGCCTCCGGGAAATGGCGGCTTCCATGGGGTCGGCCGTTGCCGGCGTAGCCTTTTGCAAGCAGGCCCATGAAGTCAAACCGGGCGTCCGCAAATGCGACAATCCCGGCCACTGTCCGGGACAGGTCCAGCGGGTCATGACGCTGAAGAAAGAAGGGGCTCAGGCCCTGCTCATCAGTAACTGCACAGACTGCACCAACACGGTCATGGCCTGTGCGCCGCAGCTTCATCTGCCGGTCTACCATTGTACCGATGGCGCCCTGCGGGCAGTCCATCATAAATTAATCCGCCGCATCAAGGCGTAACTCATACTACACAGGGGGAGTGATTGTATGTCTATTACGAAAGATACCTTACAGAAACACCTTACAGATCCTGCCGTTTTCTGCTGCCGCCGGGCCAAGGGGACGGTCATCGGAGCCGATGACCTGGAAGACCCGACGCTGTTCGATGACATGGTCGATGCCGGCCTGCTCACGCTCAGTGACGACGGCCTGACCATCGAAGAAGTCCTGGGCAGCACGCTCTTGCAGGATGTCGAAGCCTTGACGCCGATTACTAAAGATGTCCTGGATAAAGTCAATGCCAAGTCCGTCCCGGCCGAAGCACCGGCAGAACCGGTCAAAGCCTCGCCAGCTGCACCGGCCGCCCCGGCAGCCGCACCGTCGGGAACGATTCACTTGGAGATAGATAAACTGGAAGGCCTGAGCCTGGATATCCCGGCCGGTACCATCCTGGGTGCCGCTGGCCCGCTGCCGGCAGGGCCGACGGAAAAGACGGGCGAAAAGAAGGTCATCCGCAAGCTCATCAAGAAACACATCAAAATCACCGATGTCGAAATCAGCGACAAGACGGCCATTGAAGACGGGAAGATCTTCATCGACGGGTCCATCGTCGAAAAGGCCGTCAAAGAGGACCCGCTCTGCGTCAGCATGAGCCTCGACGTCATTTATCCCGATAAACGCCACGTCTACACCGATACCATCATGGACGTAGCGCCCATTGCGACGAAAGTCGAAGGCGAACTCGGTGAAGGGGTCACCAAAGTCGCCGACGGCGTCGTATTCATGCTCACCGGCGTCGACGAAGACGGCGTCCAGATCCATGAATTCGGTTCGTCTGAAGGCTTCCTCGATGAAAAGATGTATTTTGGCCATCCGGGCTGCGCCGATGAAGGCGACATCATCATCCGCTGCCATGCCGTCATCAAACGCCTCACGGGCATGACCCGTCCGGGACCTTTTGCCGCTCATAAATGTGAAGACTACATCATCCAGGCCGTCCGCAATGAATTGAAGAAATACGACGGCGAAGTCGTCCGCGAAGAAGTCTGCGAAGACCTGCGCCGCAAGGGCAATCCCCGCGTCGTCCTGGTCAAGGAAATCATGGGCCAGGGGGCTATGCACGACAACGTCCTCTGCCCGAACGAACCGTGCGGCGTCATGGGCGGCCAGAAGAACGTCGACCTCGGCAACGTACCAATCGTCCTGACACCGAACCAGGTCCGCGACGGTTCCATTCACGCCCTGACCTGCATCGGGCCGGCTACGAAAGAAATGACCCGTCATTATATCCGCGAACCCTTAGTCGAAGGCCTGGCCAAGGACGAAGAACTGGACCTCATCGGCGTCGTCTTCGTCGGCTCGCCGCAGGTCAATGACGAAAAACTCTGGGTTTCCGACCGCTTGGGCTCGCTCCTGGAAAGCCTCGACATCGATGGCTGCATCATTACGACCGAAGGCTTTGGCAACAACCACATCGACTTCATCCAGCACATCGGCCAGGCTGGCAAGCGGGGCATCCCCGTCGTCGGCGTTTCCTTCTGCGCCTACCAGGGCCAGCTCGTCGTCGGCAATCCCTATGCCGATGCCATGGTCGAAGAAAATATGGACCAAGGCGGCTTTGAAAACGACGTGGCCGGCTGCTCGTGCGTCACTAAGGAAGTCGCAGCCCGCGCCATCCAGATGCTCAAGAATAAGATGGCCGGCGTCCCCATTGCGGCAGCACCGAAGAAATGGGACAATGCCGTCATCAACGCCAATAATAAACTGCTCGGTCTCCCTGAAACGGTCCTCCTCGACAAGGGGACGCTCCACTGATGGCTCAACTCGACTATCAGCTCAACCCGGTACTCATGGAAGGGACGGTCACCAAGGCCGCTGCTGACGACGTGGCTCTCAACCTGCGGGGGAGACTGGGCGTGATCCACGCAGCACCGTCTTTGTTCCTTCACCAGCCCCGGGAAGGCCGGAAATTCCGATTCTATTTTAGTTACATGCAAATCGTAGAGGCCCCGCTCGATTACGATTATGCGCCGCTCGAAAAAGACCGGGAATTCACGCCGGTCCTGGCCGGCGGCGTCCTCAGCGAAGTCAACGATACGGCCATCAAAGCCGACTGCCTCGGCGGCCTGGCCACCATTGCCGTACCGCGGCGCTGGGTCTTTACCGATGTCGCCCTGAAAGAGGGAGAATATACTGAATTTTACATCAGCCCCATGGCGGCTGTAGATGAACTATAGGAGGGGTAGTTATGAATTTAACGACTGTAGAAGGGATGCGTTCGGAAATCTTCGTTCCCGTTACACCGAAACCGGTATTCACAGAATTAAAGAAACCACTGAGTGAATGTAAAGTCGCCTTCATCACGGCTGGCGGCATCCATAAAAAAGACCAGACGCCGTTCAATACGTCCGGGGATTTCTCGTACCGCGTCATCCCCTTCGACACGCCATCGTCGAACCTGATGGTCACCCACGGCGGCTTCGATAACTCCGATATCAACAAAGACGTCAATGCCATGTTCCCCATCGACCGCCTGCACGAATTGGTTGCAGAAGGCTTCATCGGCTCCCTGCCGGAAGAAACGTATACCTTCATGGGCGGCGGCGGCAACGTCGAAAAATTCCGCAATGAAACGGGGCCGGAAATCGCCAAGAAGCTCAAAGCCCAAGGCGTCGACATCGTCCTCTGCACGGGCGGCTGCGGGACCTGCCACCGTTCGGCGACGATCGTCACCCGCTGCTGCGAAGCCGAAGGCATGAGCTGCTGCGTCATCGCCGCCCTGCCTCCCATCGCCCGCCAGCAGGGGGCACCGCGCATCACAGCGCCGCACGTCCCTATCGGCTCCAATGCCGGCGAACCGAACAATATCCCCATGCAGACGGCTATCCTCAAGGAATCCCTGGAATGGGTCCGCGACTGCCCGAGCTATAACGGCCTGAAAGTCCTCCCCTATGAATACCGCCATAACGTTTGATTATAAAAATGTAATAAAGTTAAACGTTGCATATACGTAAAAACGATAGTATAATGAATATATTCTTAATAATTTAAATAAATAAGAATACAAACTTAAAATAAACAATGGCGTTTATCTCTATGAGAGATGAACGCCATTGCTCGTTTTAAGGAATGAAAGGGGAGATTCGATGTGGCATGCTAATCAGGAGCGCCTGATGGAAAAACTGAGGGGAGAAGAACAATTCCTGGTCATCGATTCGCATACCATGGGAGAACCGACGCGTATCGTCGTCAATGGATTTCCTCACGCGCCAGGCAGGACGATGATGGAAAAGAAGCAGTACATCGCCAAGCACTACGATGCCTACCGCAAGGCCATCTTGCTGGAACCGCGGGGCCATACGAATATGTTCGGCGCCATCCTCATGACGCCGGTCCACGAAGAAGCTGATGTCGGCGTCGTCTTCATGGACAGCGGCGGCTACCTGAATATGTGCGGCCACGGTTCCATCGGCGTGGCGACGGTGCTGGTCAATGAACAGATGATACCCGTCCATGAACCCTATACGGACATCTGCCTCGATGCGCCGTCAGGCCTCATCAAGGCCCACGTCAAAGTCGAAGCCGGCCGGGCCGTAGAAGTGACCATTACCAACGTGCCCTGCTTCTTGTACCGGACAGGGGTCACGGTCCCTGTCGACGGCTTGGGCCACGTTGCCCTGGACATCGCCTTTGGCGGCAGTTTCTTCGCCCTCGTCGACGCCGATGCTTTGGGGATGCGCTTAGAGCCTGAAAATATCCGGACTATCATCGACACGGGCATGAACATCCTCCGGGCCGTCAACGACCAGGAAGTCGTAGCCCATCCGGAACTGGACATCCACAGCGTCGATTTAGTCGAATTTTACGGTCAGGCCGATCGGCCCGAAGCGACCATGAAGAACGCCGTCGTCTTCGGCAACTACCAGATCGACCGCAGCCCCTGCGGGACCGGCACGAGTGCCAAAGTGGCGTCGCTTTACTTGCGGGGGAAATTGAAGAAAGATGAACTTTTCGTTTATGAAAGTATCATGGGGACCTTGTTCAAAGCCCGCATCGTAGATGATGCCGAAGTAGGCGGCATGGCCGCGGCCATCCCGCAGATTACGGGCAGTGCCTATATTACCGGCATCAACTGCCTGGTCCTCGATGAGACGGACCCGTTCCGCCACGGCTTCCAGATTCAAGCCTGAATATACAGTTCCGGTCATGAGACCTGAATGATAGATTCCAGTCATACATGTGAAGAGGGGTGCCTGATTATGATGATGAACAGTAAAGTAAAAAAAGCAATCTTAGCCGGCCTGAGTGCCGTCGTATCCATATCTGTCTTAGCTGGCTGCGGCGGGGGAAGCGGCAGCAGCGATAAGGCCAGCCTGAAAGGGAAAGAGCTGAAAGTAGCGACCGGGATCTATGCGCCCTTTGCTTTCAAAGATGAAAACAGTAAGCTCGTCGGCTTCGACCTGGACCTGCTCGATGCCATGTCCAAGAAACTGGGCTTTACCTATAAAGTCACGCCGACGGAATACGACAACATGTTCATGGCCGTCGCCAACGGTGAGTACGATATCGGCATGGGCCAGGTCTGCATTACCGAAGACCGCAAGAAGAAGATGGACTTCACCGAACCCTATGAAAACGCAGGTTTGCAGTTCGTCGTCCGCAAAGATGAAAACCTTACGTCTGTAGATCAGTTGAAAGGCAAGAAAATCGCCGTCGAAAAGGGGACAGCTGCCCACAAATACGTAACGGAACACTGTAAGGATTCGGAAATCGTCGTCTTCCCGGCTATTTCAGCAGCCTTCATGGAAGTCGAACAGGGCAAGGCCGACGCCCTCATGCAGGATAAACCGAATGCCGTCTATTATTTGAAGAAGCATCCTGAAAGCGGTCTGGGCCTCTTGGGCGATGAAACGGCCAAGATTCCCGATGGCTTCGCCCTGCCTAAGGACAGCCCGTATAAAGCTGAATTCGATAAGGCCCTAAAAGAATTGCAGGAAGACGGGACAATCAAGAAACTGGAAGATAAATGGCTGAATGTCTAATGGCAGCAGCCAGTCAGCAGTGGCCCGGCAAGAGTCGTACTTTTGCCGGACTTCTTGCTATAAGGGGTTTTTCACTAAGGGGGGAATCTTATGTTTAACTGGGAACACTTGGACATCATCGTCGGTGTCGTTACGAAAGGCCTGTTCTGGACCGTCGTCATTTCCGTGACGAGTATCGTCATCGGCTATTTCATCGGGCTGGCTACGGGTTTTTCCCGGGCCCGCAATATACGCATCCTCAAGAGCATCAGCGCTTTCTACGTCTGGATCATCCGCAGTACGCCGATCCTGGTCCAGGCCTTGTACATCTATTTCGTCATGCCAAAACTCTTTGGCATCCATTTATCTCATGAAGCGGCAGGCATCCTCTGCGTTTCCCTCAATGCCGGGGCGTATATATCGGAAATCGTCCGCGGCGCCATCCTGGAAGTGCCAAAAGGTCAGTGGGAAGCCGGCATGTCCCTGGGGATGACGAAGCTGCAGATCGTCATGAAGCTCATCCTGCCCATGGCCTTCCGGACCATGCTGCCGGCCCTGGGCAACCAGTTCATCATTACCGTAAAGGATACGTCCATTTTGACGGTCATCGGCGTCGCCGAAATGACCTATCAGGCTGGCCAGTACGCTTCGTCGAACTTTGAATTCGTCGAAAGCTACACCGTCCTGGCCGTATTCTACTTAGTCCTGATTTCGCTGCTGACCGTAGCCGTCAATATTTGTGAACAGAAGATGGGAGCTGATGTAAAATGATGAAAATTGAACACTTAAAGAAACAATACGGCGATAACCTGGTCCTGAATGACATCAGCCTGTCCCTGGATGATGAAGTCACCTGCATCCTCGGGCCGTCCGGCGCCGGCAAGAGCACTTTCCTGCGCTGCCTGAACCTGCTGGAATCGCCGACAGGCGGCGACATCAAGTACAACGGCCAGAGCATCCTCCAGCCGGGCTACGATATCCGCAAGATGCGCGAAGAAGTGACCATGGTCTTCCAGCACTTTAACTTATTTCCCCTGCGCAACGTCGTCGGCAACGTCATGCTGGCCCTGCAGAGCGTCAAGCACATGAAGAAAGCCGATGCCCACGATATTGCCATGGAAATGCTGAAAAAGGTCGACATGGCCGATAAGGCCGAAAAGATGCCGGACATGCTCTCAGGCGGCCAGCAGCAGCGCGTCGCCATTGCCCGCGCCCTGGCCATGAATCCCAAGATGATCCTCTTCGACGAACCGACGTCGGCCCTGGACCCGGAACTCGTCGGCGGCGTCCTCGACGTCATGCGCGACTTGGCGCACAACGGCATGTCCATGGTCATCGTGACCCATGAAATGGCCTTTGCCCGCGACGTATCGGACCGCATCGTCTTCATGGCCGACAGCATCGTCCAGGAAGATACGACGCCGGCCGAATTCTTCAGCCACCCCAAGACGGAACGGGCCCGCAATTTCCTGAGCCGCTTCTTATCGTAAGGGAGGGAGTACGATGGAAAAATTTATCATTACCATCAACCGCCAGTTCGGCAGCATGGGCCGGCCCATTGCCAAAGAAATGGCCGAGGCCCTGAACGTCGAATTTTATGACCGCGACCTCATCGAAGCTGCGGCGAAGCGGATGAACCTGTCCTTGTCTATTGCCAGCGACCTGGAGGAATCGGCCAGGCCGAACCGCTTCTGGCGCATGTGCTTCCCACTGGGGCACGACGAATCGCGGAAACAGGACGAACTCTTCCAGGTGGAAAAGAAAATCATCCTGGACCTGGCCGATGCCAAGTCGTGCATCATTGTCGGCCGCTGTTCCGATTCTATCCTGAAATGTTCCAAGCACTTGCTGCGCATCTTTATCTATGCGCCCTATAAAGAACGCCTCAAGAACTGCGTCGAACGGCTCAAGATGGACGAACGGACGGCCAAGGAGATGATACGCAACGTCGACCGGGCCCGCGATGCCTACCAGGTGCGCTACGCCGGCTATCTGCCAGGCGACTTCCACCATACGGATCTGCTCATCAACAGCAGCTTCCTCGGCGTCGAAGCGACGGCCCAGTATTTGACCGAACTGGTGCTCAAGAAGTATGGGTCCCATCATATCGAAGAAGTATGAAAAGGCTCCCGCCAGGGACATGCTGCCTTGTTATTGACAAATGAGATTACCTATTGCATGATAGTGATAATACTAAGAGGTATCAGTCAAAGGAGATGTCTTATGGACGGGAGCAAAATCTGTTATATCTATTTCGTGCTGAGTCAGGCCATCTGGGGCGTACTGCCGGCCTTCTGGCTGCTGTTGCGGCAGCTGCCGCCGCTGTATACGCTGGCTTCGCGGATTGTCTGGGCATCGGTCTTCTGCTTTTTACTGATATTGCAGAAAAAGCTCTTGCCCGATTTGAAATCTATCCGGCAAGAGCGCGGGCAATGGCCTTACGTGGCCGGTGCCTGTATCTTCATTACCCTGAACTGGGGATCCTATATTTACGCCACGACGCAGGGCTTCATCCTCCAGGCCAGCCTGGCCTATTTCATCAATCCCATAGTCCTCGTCTTCTTTGGCGGACTCCTCTTCCACGAACGGCTGCGGCCGGTCCAGAAACTGTCCGTCGTCGTTGCCGGAGCCGGCCTGGTCCTGGCCTTCTGCCTGTACGGCGTCGTTCCCTGGCTGTCGTTCTTCATCTGCCTGACCTGGGCGACGTATAGCATGTTGAAAAAGAAAGTCCGCTTGGAAAGCCAGGTTTCGGTCTTCATCGAATCCTTTTCCATGGTGCCCCTGTCCCTGCTGTTCATCGCTTTCAGCGAATATCACGGCATGGGGGCTGTCGGGACTTTCCAGGGCTGGCAGTGGCTGCTCCTGCCGGCGACGGGCATCGTCACGGCCATTCCGATGATGCTCTTTTCGGCCGGCGTCAAAGGCGTCCCCATTACGACAGGCGGTATGCTCATGTACCTCTCGCCGAGCATCACCCTGGTTATCGGCCTCTTGAGTGGCGAAACCATTACGCCGCCCCTGCGCCTGACCTTCTGCTTCGCCTGGGTAGCCGTAGCCCTGTATATGTACGGCCTTTACCAGACTATCAAAGGGCTCCGGGAAAGCGGATACCATTAGGTACGGTCCTTGTTCCTGAATGACGCTGTAGGGGCTCGCACGTGGCGAGCCCGCTCCAGGATATGTACGATTTCCCGGTTAGTTTGCTAAGAGAACGATTCAAATACCCGGCGGGTCGCCCACGTGGCGACCCCTACAGAAAAAAGGGTGTCGTACGAGGTTTGTGCCACCATCCCCTAACCACTAACAACTAACAACTAGAAAGGAGCTGTCGCGATGCGACAGCTCCTTTTGTATCACTTACTTTCAAAAAATGCTTTGTATGCCAGGTAACCGCTGTAGGCATCGGCTTTGGCGACGATTTCTAAGGGAGCGTGCATGCTGTGCATGGCTACGCCGCAGTCGACGACGTCACAGCCCCAGTCGGCCATGATGTAGGCGATGGTACCGCCGCCGCCCTGGTCGACCTTGCCCAGTTCCCCGACCTGCCAGGGAACTTCTTTTTCGTTGAAGATGCGGCGAATCTTGGCCATGAATTCGGCGTTGGCATCGTTGCTGCCGGCCTTGCCGCGGGCACCGGTGTATTTGCACAGGCAGATACCGTAGCCGAGCTTGGCCGAATTCTGTTCTTCATAGGCGTCGGCAAAGACCGGGTCAAAGGCGGCGCAGACGTCGGCCGACAGGACTTCGCTGTTGCGCAGGGTCCGGCGCAGCCAGATTTCTTGGTCATGGCCTTGGAGGGACAGGAGTTCGGCGATGAAGTCCGGGAAGTACGACGACTGGACGCCCGTGTTGCCGACGGAACCGATTTCTTCTTTATCGGCAAAGAGGGCGACCTGTGTCTTTTCACCCGGTGCGGCATCGAGGATGGCGGCCAGGTTGGCATAAGAGCAGACGCGGTCATCATGGCCGTGGGACATGATCATCGACCGGTCCAGGCCGACGTCGCGGCTCTTGACGGCCGGGATGATTTCCAGTTCAGCACTGGTGAAATCTTCTTCTTCAATGCCGTATTTTTCCTTTAACAAGGTCAGGATAGCCGGTTTCGTCTTTTCTCCTTCGCCGTTCGTTCCAGCCAGGGGCATGAGCATTTCGCCGCTGATGGCTTCAGAGAGTTTCTTGGCGGCCTGGTCCTTGCCCAGGTGGGGCAGAAGGTCATTGATGAACAGGACCGGATCGCCCGGGTCTTCGCCGATGGAGACGTCGACGCGGCTGCCGTCGGCTTTATAGACGACGCCGACCAGGGACAGGGGCAGGCAGACCCATTGATATTTCAACAAGCCGCCATAGTAATGGGTCTTGAAATAGACGATTTTATTCTTTTCGACGACAGGCATGGCCTTGACATCCAGGCGCGGGCAGTCGATATGGGAGCCGACGATTTTCAGCCCTTTTTCGATGGGGGCCGAGCCGATGACGGCTAAGATGACCGATTTCCCTTTCTGGTCCCAATAGACCTTGTCGCCGGCCTTCAGGCTGGTGAAGTCAGCCAGGGGATGGAACCCGGCGTTTTCAGCCTGGCGGATGATTTCCTTATTGGCCAGCCGTTCTGTCCGGGCTGTGTCCAGGAACTGACGGTAATGGACGCTGTACGCTTCCATCTGGCCGCGCTGTTCCGGTGAGAAGCGGGCCCAGACGCTGTTTTCTGTATCAAATGCTTTCATGGATGAACCTCCTATTTGTGCTGATACCTAAATTATAAGCGCATCCCTTGGAAAAGAAAAGGGGCGCCAGGCTTCATAAGCGTTGGAATTGCTGTTCCAAGTCCTGTATGGTTTTTTCCAAGGGAAGCAGGTAGAAGTCTTTTTCCTGTGCCAGGAAGCGCGTCTTGGGAATAACGATGCTGATTCCGGCCCGGGAATGCTGCTGAGGCGCATAACACAGGGACGTGGCCAGGCAGTAGGCTTCCAGATCCGGTTCGTATTTGAAACAATACGGCCGCTGATTCCGCATTTCCATCTGCAGATGTTCGTCCTTGTCGCGAATCGGCAGTTCATATAATACATATCCCAGGGCCGATTCGGCGGCAGCCTGGACAGTCCCTACTAGCGAAGTCAGTCGCAAGGGATAGGGGCTTTCTGCTTTTTCGATATACAAGACATTCCCCTGGCCTTCGGGAATGGCCAGATGGACTGTTTCTTTCGTTTCATCGCGCAGGGCATCCAGATAGGGATGACAGATGCGGCTCAGGGAATGGGTATTGTCTGCCAGCAGGCTGTATTTGAAGATTAAATCACCTAGCGCATACTTTCCTGTCGTCTCGCTTTTTCGGATCATGCCGCTTTCTTCCAGCGTAGCGAGGAAACCGTGCAGCGTTCCCGGTGAGATGGCCATAGCTGTACTGATTTCAGTTAAGTTTTTTTGGCCATTGTGTTGAGCGATATAGTTAGTGATTACAATGGCCTTTTCTACGGATTTTATAGTTTTCATTTTATTTTATTCCTCCCTGTCTAGTGTATAACAAAAGTTTTATTTCGACAATAAGAAAACAAAAACGACAATGACGAAAAAATATGTTGACAAGGTGAGGGGGACACTGTTATAATTGATTTCGTCAATAACAAAATAGTTTCGACAATAACGAAAAATATGGAGGAAACTATGGATACGTGCCAACACTTACTGCAATTAGAAAAAGAACTCATCTTTACTTCTTTCACCAGCCGGGATGCGCTGGCTTTGGGCAATTTATATGTTGCCTTGGCCGAAAAAAAGGGTCGGGGCGGCATCGGTATTAAAATTGAAAAGAACGGTCATGTCCTGTTTACGCATCTCATGGACGGGACGATGCCGGAAAACGCCTACTGGTACGACCGGAAAAAACGCGTCGTCGACCGCTATTTCCACTCATCGAAATACGTTGAAGAAATGTATAAAGCCCAGGGGACGACTTTCGCCGCTTCGGGGCTGCTGGATCCAGCTCTGTTCCAAGCCGTCGGCGGTTCTTTCCCCTTGATTGTCCGCGGTGCCGGCGTCATCGGTTCGATTACGGTCTGCGGCCTGAGCGGCGATGAAGACCATGAACTTTGTGTACAGGGTATCCGTACCTATTTAAATCAGCAGAAATAAGTCATCAGGAGGTCATACTATGAATGTTTTAATTACAGGTGCAACATCGGGCATGGGGTTGGCTGCGGCCAAATTGTTCTTGGAACGCGGTCACAATGTCCTTATCGTCGATATGAATGAACAGCGGGGCCAGCAGGTCACGGCAGACTTGCAGTCCGGGACGGAACAAGCCGTTTACTTTTATCCTGCCGATATTACTAAGGCCGAAGAAGTACACAAGGTATATCTCTTCGCCAAGCAGAAGCTGGGGGCGATAGACTGCTTGATCAATAATGCCGGCATCTTCACGGGCGGCATGCTTCATGAAACGACAGAAGAGGCTTGGGACCGTATCTTTGCCGTCGATGTCAAATCGGTATTCCTCATGAGCAAAGCCTTCGTGCCCGACATGATAGAACAGGGCGGCGGCACGATAGTCAATACCGCTTCTGTATCCGGCATGCTCGGGGATTATAATATGGCTGCATATAATGCCGCTAAAGGGGCACTGGTCAATTTAGTACGGGCTATGGCGCTTGACTATGGGAAATACAATATCCGCGTCAACAACGTCTGCCCGTCGGCCTGCGCAACGCCTATGTTCCTCAGCAATCCACCGGAAGTCATCGAGACCTTTAATCAGGCCAATCCCTTGCGCCGCATTTGCACGCCTGAAGAAGTCGCAGAAGCGATGTACTTTTTGGCGACCGATGCGTCCCGCAGCTGCAATGGCATCAATTTGGAAGTCACTGGCGGCTTGAACGTCCATACCGGCCAGCCTGTACAATAATTTTGCGGTTTTCGCCGGCTGACGCTTGAATTTCTTGGCCTCTATGGTATAATAACACATATTTTATGAATAAATAGATTTCTGCTGCGCCCTGGGATTATATCGGCGCAGCAGATGATGGATACCGTTGAGGAGGGATTCATATGGAGCAAGGATTCATTCATGAATTAGTGAAAAAGTATACACCTGATATTTGTGCCATGCGCCGTCATATCCATGAAAATCCGGAATTATCCGGCGAAGAAGTGGAAACGGCGGCTTTTATGGCAGCCAAGCTGCGTTCGTTTGGTATAGACGTACAAGAGCACGTCGCCGGTACGACGGCGGTCCTGGGGACGCTCAAAGGCGGCAAGCCGGGACCGGTCATCGCCTTGCGGGCCGATATGGACGCCCTGCCCATGACGGAAGAAACGGGCCTGCCCTTTGCGTCCAATTTTGCAGGCAAGATGCACGCCTGCGGTCATGACGGCCACATGAGCATCCTCCTCGGTGCTGCTGAGGTCCTGAGTCAGGTGAAAGACGATATCCCCGGCACGGTCGTCTTCATCTGCCAGCCGTCTGAAGAAAAATCGCCTGTCGGCGGAGCCAAAGGCCTGGTTGCTTCCGGCGTCCTCGACGGTGTCGATGCCGTTTACGGCCTTCACGTCTGGCCGACACTGCCCAGCGGCAAAATCGGCGTCCTGCCCGGGCCGATGATGGCCGCTTCGGACCATATACGCATCGTCCTCAACGGCAAGGCCAGCCATGCCGCCATGCCGCATAAAGGCGTTGACACCATCGTCGCAGCCGCCCAGTTCCTGACGGCAGCCCAGACCATCATCAGCCGCCGCGTCAATCCCCTCTATCCGGCTGTCCTGACTTTTGGCAAAATCACTGGCGGCACGCGCTACAATGTCGTCGCCGATACGGTCGAAATCGAAGGGACCTGCCGGACGTACCATGCGGAGGCCCAGGATGCCGTCGAAGCCCATCTTCAGGATACGCTCAAAGGCATCGATGCCATGTACGGGACGGTCAGCCATCTCGACTATGAACGGGGCTATGCGGCTGTCCGCAATACGCCGCAGCAGGCGGCTTTCATCGCTGGCGTAGCCAAAGAATGCTTTGGCCCGGACGTTCTGGCAGCTGTCGACGAACCGGCCATGACGGCCGAAGACTTTTCCGGTTATCTCCAGAAATTCGATGGCGGTTTCTTCTGGCTCGGTGCGACCAAGCCCGGCGACACGGTTTATCCCCTGCACAATACCCATTTTGCCGTCGATGAAGCCTGCCTGCCAGTCGGCGTCGAACTGATGGTTTCCCTGGTCCTGGCCAAAATGAAAGAAAAAGCATAATTATTTTTGAAAAAATGCAACTTAAAAAAGGAATCTGCCCCCTTCATCTCGAATATATAATATTAACTGAGATTCCATAGGAGGCGATTGTTTTATGAAAGAATACACAAGTGATAAAATTCGCAACGTTGCTGTACTTTCGCATGATGGCGCCGGCAAAACGGCTGTTGTTGAATCATTACTGCTTGCCTGCGGTGCTGTCGATGCCGTTGGCGTCGGTAAAGACAACAAGCATATTATGGACTATGAACCGGAAGAAATAAAAAGAAACGTCACAATCCAGCTCGGCATTGCGCCCTGCGAATGGGAAGGCTACAAGCTGAACTTCCTCGATACGCCGGGGTATTCCGAATTCTGCGGCGAAGTCCGCGCTGCCCTGCGTGCCAGTGACGGCATCCTGCTCGTCGTTTCGGCCGAATCGGGCGTCGAAATGGATACGGAACGGGCCTGGGACTACGGCGTCGAATTGAAATTGCCGCGCATGGTCTATGTCAACAAGATGGATGCGGAACACGCCGATTTCTTCGGCTGCCTGGAAAAATTGCGCTCCGTCTTCGGCAAATCCATCATGCCTCTCCAGATCCCTATCGGTGAAGGCAAGGATTTCCGGGGCATCATCGACGTCTGCAAGATGGTAGCCTGGGAATGGAATAACGGCGAATGCACGGAAATCAAGGTGCCGCCAGAATACATGGCCAAAGCCCGCGAAGTCCGCGAAATGTGCATGGAAGCCGCTGCCGAAGGCGACGACGAATTGCTGGAAAAATACCTCAACGGCGATGAACTGACCATCGAAGAACTGCGAAAAGGCCTGCGCCAGGGCATGCTGACGGGCCGCGTCTGCCCGCTCATGTGCGGCAGTGCCATCAACCATATCGGTACGGCAGAACTCCTGCGCCGTATCATCACCTACATGCCGGATGCTTCGCAGAAAGTCATGATGGGCACGGATAAGAAGACAGGCGAACCGGTCCTGGTCTATCCCAACAAGCCTTTCACGGCCTTCGTCTTCAAGACCCTCATCGATCCCTTTGCCGGCAAACTGAGTTATGTCCGCATTTTCTCGGGCGAACTCAAGGAAGGGGACAAGTTATACAATATGTCCCAGGACAAAGAAGAAAAGATGGGCAAAGTCCTGACCCTGGTCGGCAAGGAACAGATCCCCGTCCCGGCGGCTATTGCCGGCGACATCGTCGTCCTGCCGAAATTGCCGAATGCCCGGACTGGCGATACCTTTGCCGCTCCTGATTTCCCCGTCGTCTATGACCCCATCCGCTTCCCGAATCCGCTGCATACGGTAGCCCTGGTCCCGGAAAAGAAGGGCGAAGAAGAAAAATTGATGAACGCCCTCCTGCGGGTCAGCGAAGAAGACCCGACGTGCCAGGTCGAAAAGAGCACCGAAGGCAAGCAGCTCATCGTCCGCTGCATGGGCGACGTCCACCTCGACCACATCCTGACCAAGATCGAACGGAAATACGGCGTCAAAGCCAAACAGGAAGACGTCTACATCCCGTATCGTGAAACCATCAAGAGCAAGGCGACAGCCGAAGGCAAACACAAGAAACAGAGCGGCGGCCACGGTCAGTTCGGTCACGTCTTCCTGGACATCGAGCCGCTGACGACAGGCGAACCCTTTGAATTCGTCGATAAGATCTTTGGCGGCGCCGTACCGAAACAGTACATCCCGGCCGTTGAAAAAGGCGTCCGTGAAACTTTGGAAAAAGGCCTCATCGCCGGCTTCCCCATGATCAACGTCAAAGTCACCCTGACCGATGGTTCCTATCATCCTGTCGATTCGTCGGAAATGGCCTTCAAAGTCGCTGCCGCTCAGGCCCTCAAGAAAGCCGTACCCGAAGCCAAGCCGATCCTCCTGGAACCGATTTACAACGTCGACGTCGTCATCCCTGAAGATTACATGGGCGATGTCATGGGCGACTTCAGCAGCCGCCGCGGCCGCATCCTCGGCATGGAACACCATCGCAACCGCAAAGGCATCATCGTCGTCAAAGCCCAGGTCCCGCTGGCAGAAATGAAAGACTACGTCACCGTCCTGCGCTCCATGACCCAGGGCAAAGGCACGTTCAACATGGAATTCTTCGATTATGAAGAAGTACCGAAAAAAATCATGGACGAAATCATCGAAAAAAGACAAAGTGAATAAGACTAGTGGCTAGTCGTTCGTAGTTTGTAGTTTGTAGAAATGGGCTTTAAGTTTTTAAACATCCGCTAACCACTAACAACTTAAAAGGGCTTGTCGCATGTGCGACAAGCCCTTTTTTTTACGAATCACGAGCGATGAACCACCAGGCGTCACGGATGTAGGGGCTTGCACGTGGCAAGCCCGTTCCAGACTATGAGTGATTTTCCAGCTCGGAGCCAATGTCACCCAAGGTCCGGCGGGTCGCCCACGTGGCGACCTCTACGGATATATGCCAAAACGGCATATACCTGTTTACCTAAACGCCTTGCCAGGGTGCCTTCAGCGTCGTATAATAAGGATATAAGCAAACGTAAAACGTCGTACTAAAGAAAATACATACAGATGAAAGGGTGGTTTTTATGTCCCAATGGACAGATATGTACAGACAGAAATTAATGACGCCGGAAGAAGCGGTAAAAGTGGTCCAATCCGGAGATTGGGTCGATTACGGTATGGGCACGACCCAGCCGATCCTCCTCGACCAGGCCCTGGCAGCGCGCCGTGATGAACTGCAAGATGTCAAAGTCCGCATGTGCCTGACCGTGGCTCCGCGGCAGATTATTGAACAGGACCCGGAACGCAAGGCCTTTACGGCCATGAACTGGCATATGAGCGGCTATGACCGGAAGAAGTGCGCCCTTGGCCAGATGAATTTCATCCCCATGTGTTACCGCAACAAGCCGTCCATGTACCGCGACCTCCTCGACGTCGACGTAGCCCTGATTACTGTCGGACCCATGGATAAACACGGCTTCTTTAATTTCGGCCCGGCCGTTTCGGCAACGGAAGCCATTACCAAGAAAGCGAAGAAAGTCATCGTCGAAGTCAATGAAGCCATGCCCCGCGTCCTCGGCGGCCGCGGCGAATGTATCCATATCAGCGATATCGACGGCATCGTCGAATATGGCAATCATCCCTTGGCGACCATTCCCTTTACGACAGGCGACGATATCGATGCCAAAATCGCCAAGACTATCGTCCAGCAGATTCCCGATGGAGCGACGCTGCAGCTCGGCATCGGCAGTTTGCCCAACACGATCGGCGCCTTATTGGCCGAATCGGATCTGAAAGACCTGGGCGTCCATACGGAAATGCTCGTCGACGCCTTCCGACTCATGTATGAACACGGCCAGCTCACGAACCGCCGCAAGACTTTCTGCCGCGATAAGATAAGCTGGGCCTTCGCCCTGGGGACGCAGGACCTCTATGAGTGGATGGACGACAACCCCTTCCTGGCAGCTTATCCGGTAGACGTCATCAATGATCCTTTCATCATTTCCCAGATGGATAATTTCATTTCCATCAATAACTGCATCGACATCGACCTCTTCGGCCAGGTATCGTCCGAATCGGCCGGTACCCATCAGATAAGCGGCAGCGGCGGCCAGCTGGACTTCACCGACGGCGCTTACCGCTCCCGTGGCGGCAAGAGCATCATCGCTTTGCGGTCGACGTTCCACAACAAGAAGACCGGCCGCGATGAATCGCGCATCATCCCGACGCTGGCACCGGGCACGACGGTCACGGACCCGCGGTCCCAGGTCAACTGGGTCGCCACTGAATACGGCATAGTCAACCTCATGGGCGCTTCGACGTGGGAACGGGCCGAACGCCTCATCAGCATCGCTCATCCCGATTTCCGCGAAGACCTGATCAAAGAAGCTGAAAAAATGAAGATCTGGAGATACAGCAATAAGCGGTAAGGGATAGCAGGTTGCTACTCTGCGGGCCACTAACAACTCATAGCCTCCAGCCGCTAGCTGCTAACTGCTAACTGCTAACCCCTAGCCCCTATCCACTAGCCCCTAAAAAACTTGTTTCCCTCAGCCTAAAAAGGCAGGCGGAAACAAGTTTTTTTGCGCCTCTAGAGAAAAATGGAAATATTTGTTATAATATAATCGTATGCGCCCATTTGTTCATTTGACGGGCTGCCATATAGACGACAACGATTCGGACTGCGGGTCTTTTGCTGGCCGGCAGTTATTTTCAGTTTGTATATGAGGTGAAATTTGTGGACGAACAACAAGTAGATAAAATTGTGCCGGTTGGTCTGGAAAGCGAAATGCAGACGTCGTACATCGACTATGCCATGAGTGTCATCATCACTCGTGCCCTGCCGGATGTACGCGATGGGCTGAAGCCGGTCCATCGGCGTATTCTCTATGCCATGCATGAAGCGGGCATGACGCCGAACAAGCCCTATAAGAAATCGGCCCGTATTGTCGGCGAAGTTTTAGGTAAATATCACCCCCATGGTGACAGCTCCGTCTATGATGCGACCGTCCGCCTGGCCCAGGATTTCTCGACGCGCTATCCCTTAGTCGATGGTCACGGCAACTTCGGTTCCGTCGACGGCGACTCGGCTGCGGCTATGCGTTATACCGAAGTCCGCATGGCGAAGATTACTGGCGAAATGTTGGAAGATATCGACAAGGAAACGGTCGATTTCATGCCCAACTATGATGGCTCCCTGCAGGAACCGACGGTCTTGCCGTCGAAGATTCCGAACCTCCTGGTCAATGGCTCGGCTGGGATCGCCGTCGGCATGGCGACGAATATTCCGCCTCATAATTTAGGCGAAGTCATCGACGGCTGTGTCCTGCTCATCGACAACCCTGAAGCCAGCCTGGAAGAAATCATGACCAAAATCAAAGGCCCTGATTTCCCGACGGGCGCTAAGATTATGGGTCGCGATGGCATCATCAAAGCCTATTCGACGGGCCGGGGCAGTATCAAGATGCGGTCCTGTGCGACTATCGAACCGATGAATAAAGGGAAACACCGCATCGTCGTGACGGAAATTCCCTATCAGGTCAATAAAGCGCGGGTCATCGAGTCCATTGCCGACTTGTCCCGCAACAAGGAAATCGACGGCATCACGGCCCTGCGCGATGAATCGGACCGCAAGGGTATGCGCATCGTCGTCGAACTGCGGGCCGATGTCAACCCCGATATCGTCCTGAATAAATTGTATAAACACACGCAGCTCCAGGAAACGTTCGGCGTCATCATGCTGGCCCTCGTCGACGGCCATCCGCGCGTCCTGACGCTCAAACAGATCCTGAACTACTATCTCGACCATCAGAAAGATGTCATTACCCGCCGCAGCAAGTTTGAACTCGACAAGGCCCTGGCACGGGCGCACATCTTAGAAGGCCTGCTCATCGCCCTGGACCACATCGACGAAGTCATCAAGACGATCCGCGAATCGGCGACAGACGACATTGCCAAACAGTCCTTGATGAGCAAGTTCGGCCTCAGCGAAAAACAGGCCATCGCCATCCTCGACATGCGCCTGCGCCGCCTGACGGGTCTGGAACGCGAAAAAATCGAAGAAGAATATGCTGAATTGGAAAAACGCATCGCTTACCTGCGCAGCGTCCTGGCTGACGAACATAAAGTCATGGAAATCGTAAAGACGGAACTCCTCGATGCCAAGAAGAAATTTGGTGACGAACGGCGCACACAGATCGTAGCCGACTCGTCGGATTTCTCTATCGAAGACATGATCCCCAACGAACGCATGGTCCTCACCTTGACCCGCCGAGGCTACATGAAGCGTATCAACGCCAATGTATACCATACGCAGAATAAAGGCGGCCGCGGTATCAAGGGCATGGGGACGAAGGACGAAGACGCCGTAAACCACCTGCTCTATACGTCGGCATGGAATACGGTCCTGTTCTTCACCAACTTCGGCCGCGTCTATCGCCTGAAGGCTTACGAAATCCCGGAAGCCAACAGCCGTAACTCCAAGGGCATTGCCGCCATCAATATCCTGCCCTTGTCCAATGGCGAAAAAGTCAACGCCCTCATCGACCTCGACCAGGTCGACCCGTCGATGAACCTGTTCATGGTCACCGAAAAAGGGCTGGTAAAGAAGACCCTTCTCCATGAATTCAAGAACGTCCGCCGCAACGGCCTCATCGCTATTTCCCTTATGGAAGGCGACCACCTGGCCAAAGTGCGCCTGACCAACGGCGACCAGACGATCATCTTGGCGACGAAACTGGGCATGGCCATCTGCTTCAATGAAAACGATGTCCGTCCTATGGGCCGGAATACCCGCGGCGTCCGCGGCATCACACTGGCCGAAGGCGATATGGTCATCGGGGCTGACGTTCTCGAACCGGACTGCCAGGTCCTGACCGTCAGCGAAGAAGGCTTTGGCAAGCGCAACAACATCGACGCCTACAAAGTCCAGCTCCGCGGCGGCAAAGGCATCAAGAACTTCAAGATTACGCCGAAGACCGGCGACATCGTCGGCGTCGAAGTCGTCCATGAAGGGCAGGAACTGATGCTCATCACGTCGAATGGCATCGTCATCCGCACGGATATCGAAAGCATTGGCATCAAGAAAGGCCGCAACACATCGGGCGTCAAGATCCAGAAACTGGAAGGCGACGACAAAGTAGCCGCCCTCGATACCATTGCCATCGAAGGTAACGACGAAGAAGAAAAAGAACAGACGAAATTGTTTAAATAAAAAAAGAGGCCTGCGGGCCTCTTTTTTTTGCACCGACCGCAGTTCGCAGGCCTCCTCGGACTCAGATGCGGCGTTCCGCCGCGACAGACTCAGACTGACAACATCGCTTCGAGTAACCCTCGGCTCGTAGAGGAGAACCCCTCCACCGCAAGCGGTCCCCCGCCCCTTCGCAGGGGCGGGGGACGCCCCGACCGGGGCCGTCGTAGGGGCCGTCCTTTAACCTCTCAGACCGCCTTTGGCGGCCAGCTCCCCTATGAAGGGAGCCTTTGGCGGCCCGCTGTGAACAATGGGGGATATACTTGACCGGCATATGTGGCATGGTTTTGCGACCGGCGACCGGCGACCTGCGGTCTGCGAATTACGATTTCGCTACAAAGCATTTTGCGGGATTCCCACAACGGGCCGCCCAGCCTCTGCTGTCCGTTCCAGCAACCGTCTTGCGCCTCCCATTGGTCGGCACCCGACGGGCTGGAAAGGCTTTGGGCGTCCCCTACGGAATCGCAACCAGGCGATGCTGTTGTTATGATGGGGCCGTTATTGATTCACGGCAAATCATTCACGGCCTGTGGCCTTGTGCGTAGGGGCCGACCCGGCTAGGGCGGCCCGCAGCGAATAATGGGGGATATACTTGACCGGAATATGTGGCATGGGTTTGCGACCGGCGACCGGCGACCGGCGGCCGGCGTCAAGAATTTGAAAAAAATCCTTGACAATTCCTTTACACAGTAGTATACTAAGTGAGCTGTCGGGGCAAGGCCCTGACGTAGCAGGAAGTTTGAATTTAAAGAAGTTCAAATTAATCCTTGACAAGCTCTTCTGAGTTTGTTAAAATAAACAAGTCGTCGCCACCCGGTGATGACAACGATGACCTTTGAAAACTGAACAATGAACTGAATGAACGCCAACGTGCGAGGTT
>ERZ773269.326-NODE-326-length-56959-cov-14.281228_pt1 | contig 56959 bp, 46 predicted proteins | sample MGYA00511958_ERZ773269 | MGnify/ENA primary metagenome ERZ773269 (study PRJEB29015, sample SAMEA2737761) | human gut metagenome | biome: human gut; feature: human-associated habitat; material: faeces | place: China | collected 2012 ... | reverse complement strand
GAGACTGGGAACGTTATTCATGTACCGCAATGATCATCCCTATGATATTGAGGATATTATTGTCAGCGAGTATGGTACAACAGTTGTAGGCTTGGAAATGATGCGTGCGGTTCATGACGAGAACGCAGAAGAAGACAGAAAACAGCAGATCGTTAAATCGGCATTCAGTACACTGTCCTTCTCAGAACTTGAGGCGATCATCCATATTTTTGATGAGCTGGATGGGGATGAGGGTATCCTGGTTGCCAGCAAGATCGCTGACCGTGTAGGTATCACCAGATCCGTGATCGTAAATGCACTGCGTAAATTCGAGAGTGCAGGTGTGATCGAATCCCGTTCATCCGGTATGAAGGGAACTTACATTAAAGTTCTTAATGAAGTGATCTTTGATGAGCTTGAGGAGATAAAAGCACAGAGAAGCAAGAAGGCATAATGTGATCAGCACTGTCAGATGCTTGATATAAGATAAAGAACGTGACAAAAGAGACTTCCCGCTAGCGTGGGAGTCTCTTTTTTGTCTGTTTCATAAAATCAAAATAAATAATGAAATTGAGAAAACAAGAGAAAACAAGAGTATAAAAGAGATAAAATCAGAATAATATAGAAAAACCATATCTTAAAAGGGTTGCGAAAATATGTGAAATTCACTAATATAGCCATAGTGATTAGCACTCGTAGAAAGTGAGTGCTAGCAAACGAAAATGGAACTGATAAGGAGGAACATAGATCATGAAGTTAGTACCTTTAGGCGACAGAGTAGTATTAAAACAGGTTGAAGCAGAAGAGACAACAGCATCCGGAATCGTACTTCCGGGACAGGCACAGGAGAAACCACAGCAGGCAGAAGTTATCGCAGTTGGTCCTGGCGGAGTTGTAAATGGCAAAGAAGTAAAGATGGAAGTAGAAGTCGGAAACACTGTTATTTACTCCAAATATGCAGGAACAGAAGTTAAGATGGATGGTACGGATTACATCATTGTAAAACAGGAAGATATCCTGGCAGTTATTAAATAATATAAACATCTTATCGTATATCAATATAAATAGGAGGTCATTTTATCATGGCAAAAGAAATTAAATATGGCGCAGAAGCAAGAGCAGCACTTGAAGCTGGTGTAAATAAACTTGCAGATACAGTAAGAGTAACACTTGGACCGAAAGGAAGAAACGTAGTACTTGACAAATCTTTCGGTGCTCCGCTTATCACAAACGATGGTGTTTCCATCGCAAAAGAGATCGAGCTTGAGGACGGATTCGAGAACATGGGTGCTCAGATCATCAAGGAAGTTGCATCCAAGACAAACGATGTAGCAGGTGATGGTACTACAACAGCGACTGTACTTGCTCAGGCAATGGTTCATGAGGGAATGAAGAACCTGGCAGCAGGAGCGAACCCGATCATCCTCAGAAAAGGAATGAAAAAAGCAACAGATGTTGCAGTAGAAGCAATCAAGAACATGAGCCAGGCAATCAACGGAAAAGCTCAGATCGCTAATGTAGCCGCAATCTCTGCAAGTGATGAGCAGGTTGGACAGCTGGTTGCAGACGCTATGGAGAAGGTTTCCAAGGATGGTGTTATCACTGTTGAGGAGTCCAAGACCATGCATACAGAGCTTGACCTTGTTGAAGGTATGCAGTTTGACCGTGGATATATTTCCGCATATATGGCAACAGACATGGAGAAGATGGAAGCTGTTCTTGATGATCCATATATCCTGATCACAGACAAGAAGATTTCCAATATCCAGGAGATTCTTCCGGTTCTTGAGCAGATCGTTCAGTCTGGTGCAAGACTTCTTATTATCGCTGAGGATATCGAGGGTGAGGCACTTACAACTCTGATCGTGAATAAACTGCGTGGAACATTCAATGTTGTGGCAGTAAAAGCACCGGGATATGGTGACAGAAGAAAAGAGATGCTTCAGGATATCGCAATTCTGACAGGCGGACAGGTGATTTCTGAAGAACTTGGATTTGATCTTAAAGAAACTACAATGGATCAGCTTGGACGTGCAAAATCTGTTAAGGTTCAGAAAGAGAATACAGTTATCGTTGACGGATGTGGAGACAAGAACGCAATCGCAGATCGTGTTGGACAGATCAAGAAAGCAATCGAAGAGACAACATCTGATTTCGACAGAGAGAAACTTCAGGAGAGACTTGCAAAACTTGCAGGCGGAGTTGCTGTTATCCGTGTAGGTGCAGCTACAGAGACAGAGATGAAAGAAGCTAAACTTCGTATGGAAGATGCTCTGAATGCTACAAGAGCAGCAGTTGAAGAAGGAATCATCGGTGGTGGTGGATCCGCATACATCCATGTTTCTAAGAAGGTAAAAGAATTCGCAGAGACTCTTGAGGGAGATGAGAAGACAGGTGCCAAGATTATCCTGAAAGCACTGGAAGCTCCTCTGGCTCAGATCGCAAAGAATGCAGGACTTGAGGGAGCAGTTATTGTAAACAAAGTAAGAGAGTCTGAAGTAGGAACAGGATTCGATGCTTACAATGAGACATATGTAGATATGGTTGAGAAGGGAATCCTTGATCCAGCGAAGGTTACAAGAAGTGCTCTTCAGAACGCAACAAGTGTTGCTTCTACACTTCTTACAACAGAGTCTGTTGTATCTACAATTAAAGAGGATACACCGGCTATGCCAGCAGGCGGTGCAGGTGGAATGGGAATGATGTAATCTATCCATCAGGAAGATTTGCAGAATTTCTATAAGAATAGAATAAAAGAGCTGTTACATAGAGATCTGTAGCAGCAGGAACAGAGGGTTCTATCACATTTTCGTAATGTCAGATAGAACCTTTTGTTTGTTCTAAAAAAGGCTCAGTTTGTCGCATAGATAATAAATAAAGGAGTACTTATAAGTAAAACTTAATAATAAAGGTTAAAATAAATCAATACAAATTATGAGCACATCAGGGAAAATACTCTTGACATCCTTCGGGAATTTCTGTAGTATATCAGTTAATAATTACAAAAGATTTTTAGATACATTAACTGCCATTTCAAAGCAGTTTCATGGGTTCTTAAGAAAGAGAGGTAAAGTATAATGGGTAAGATTATAGGGGAAGGTATTACATTTGATGATGTTCTTCTTGTACCGGCTTATTCAGAAGTAATTCCGAATCAGGTAGATCTGTCAACACATCTGACAAAGAAAATCGTATTGAATATTCCGATGATGAGTGCAGGAATGGATACTGTTACAGAACATAGAATGGCAATCGCTATGGCTCGCCAGGGTGGAATCGGAATCATCCATAAGAATATGTCTATTGAAGCACAGGCAGAGGAAGTTGATAAGGTGAAGCGTTCTGAGAATGGTGTTATTACAGATCCTTTCTTTCTTTCACCGGAGCATACACTTGAAGATGCAAATGACCTGATGGCAAAATACCGTATTTCAGGTGTGCCGATTACAGAGGGACGTAAACTTGTCGGAATCATCACAAACCGTGACCTGAAGTTCGAGACAGATTTCTCTAAGAAGATCAAAGAATCCATGACTTCAGAAGGACTTGTTACAGCAAAAGAAGGAATCACATTAGAGGAAGCAAAAAAGATTCTTGCCAAAGCAAGAAAAGAGAAACTTCCGATCGTAGATGATGAAGGTAATCTGAAAGGACTTATCACGATCAAAGATATTGAGAAACAGATCAAGTACCCACTGTCAGCAAAGGATGAGCAGGGAAGACTTCTCTGTGGAGCAGCTGTTGGTATCACAGCAAACTGTCTGGAGCGTGTAGAAGCACTTGTGAAATCTCATGTAGATGTTGTTGTTATGGACTCTGCACATGGTCATTCAGCGAATGTTATCCGCACGGTGAAGATGGTTAAGGATGCATTCCCGGATCTTCAGGTGATCGCTGGAAATGTAGCTACAGGAGAAGCTGCAAGAGCACTGATCGAAGCTGGTGTAGATGCAGTTAAAGTTGGTATCGGACCTGGATCTATCTGTACAACACGTATCGTTGCAGGTATTGGTGTACCTCAGATTTCAGCTGTTATGGACTGTTATGAAGTAGCAAAAGAGTATGGTATTCCGATCATCGCTGACGGTGGTATCAAGTACTCAGGAGATATGACAAAAGCAATCGCAGCAGGTGCGAATGTATGTATGATGGGAAGCATCTTTGCAGGATGTGATGAAAGCCCGGGAACATTCGAACTGTACCAGGGAAGAAAATATAAAGTATATCGTGGAATGGGATCCATCTCAGCGATGGAGAACGGAAGTAAAGACCGTTATTTCCAGGAGAATGCAAAGAAACTTGTTCCGGAAGGAGTCGAAGGACGTGTTGCATATAAGGGATCTGTAGAAGATACAGTATTCCAGCTCATGGGTGGACTTCGTTCAGGAATGGGATATTGTGGAACACATACAGTTGAAGAGCTTAAAGAGAACGGAAGATTTGTGAAGATCTCTGCGGCATCACTGAAAGAAAGTCATCCACATGACATTCATATTACAAAAGAAGCTCCGAACTACAGTGTAGACGAGTAAATTGAAGGTTTGCAGATTGCCTGCAGACAGATAAATGGAAGTACTGCGGATATTCCGCATTACCTGACGGGATGAAAAATCACATCCCTGATATAATAAAATAATATATAGGAACGCCTTGAGGAATTCCCGGAGGTTCAGTGAGAGCTGGATCTACCGGGAATTTCCCTTTTATACGAATATAAAACAGTTAAGACAAAATTCATAAATGGTTAAGAAACATATGGTATAATAGCTGAAATAAGAAGATGTTTGTTTTAAACGATGGAAATGAGAGAATTAAAAATCAGGAGAAATACCGAATGAGTACGTCAAGACGAAAGCAGCTGGCAGGGCGGAAAACATTGCCGAAGAATACACGAAGGAAGAAAAAGCGAGGCAGAAAAATGTTGCGGATCATAATGATCCCATTAATGATTTTACTGCTTTTTCTTCTTTTTAAATCCTGTATACAAAAGAAAAATCAATATGCTGATGTGGATGCTACGCAGCCGGAGATGGATATACAGTTGTTAGATGTAAATCCGTATTCCAGACCAGGGACAACAATTGACCATGTGAATGGGATTGTTGTCCATTACACAGCGAATCCGGGGAGTACAGCGCAGGATAACAGAGATTATTTTAATGGTCTCAAAGATAGCCATGAGACTTCGGCAAGCAGTAATTTTGTGATAGGATTGGAAGGAGAGATTATTCAGTGTATTCCGACCTGGGAGATGGCATATGCTTCAAATGACCGCAATGTGGATACGATTTCGATTGAATGTTGTCATCCGGATGAGAATGGAAAGTTTACTGATGCAACATACCGCTCACTTGTACAACTTACAGCATGGCTTTGTGCAAAATATGATCTGACAGCAGATCAGGTGATCCGTCACTATGATGTAACCGGAAAAATCTGTCCGAAATATTTTGTAGAGGATGAGGACGCATGGGTAGAATTCAGGAGAAATGTGCAGGATGCGTTGGAAAAACAGTAGACATCATTTCACTGAATTGTTATAATGAAATCAATTCTTGGGATCATAGAAGAATTGATTTCAAAGCTTACGGAGTTAGATGAAATAATGTTTGAAAAATTTTTTCCAGATGAATATTTGGGATCGACTTATAAGATCCCTTTTGAAAAACTATATGAGCAAGGATACCGGGGGGTAATCTTTGATATTGATAATACATTGGTTCCTCACGGTGCACCGGCAGATGAACGTGCAAAGAGACTGTTTCAAAGACTGAGAGAGATTGGCTTTGAAAGTTGTTTGTTGTCTAACAATCAGAAAAAACGCGTAGAGATGTTTAATCAGGAGATCCAGACACATTATATTTATAATGCGCTGAAGCCTGCAAGAAAGAATTATCTTCATGCGATGGAGATCATGGGAACAGATCAGGCGAACACGCTGTTTGTCGGCGATCAGCTTTTTACAGATGTATGGGGCGCAAAGAGGGTCGGAATACACAACATTTTAGTGCATCCGATCAATCCAAAAGAAGAGATTCAGATCGTTTTAAAGCGGTATTTGGAGAAGATTGTGCTTCATTTCTATAAGAAGAGCAAAAAAAGATTGAAAAAAGTCGCAAATTAGTATAGAATGGTAGAAGCAAAAAGTCTGTAACGAACAGTTACATTGTCTGAACGAAATGCAATTAAGGAGGATTATACATGGTTTCAGCAGGAGATTTTAAGAATGGTTTAACAATTGAGATTGAGGGAAATATTTTCCAGATTCTGGAATTCCAGCACGTTAAACCTGGTAAAGGTGCAGCGTTCGTAAGAACAAAACTGAAAAACATCATCAGTGGTGGTGTAGTAGAGAAGACATTCCGTCCGACAGAGAAGTTCGAGAATGCACACATCGAGAGAAAGGAAATGCAGTATCTGTATCAGGATGGAGATCTGTATAACTTCATGGATGTAGAGACATATGATCAGATCGCTCTCAACGCTGATGTAGTTGGAGACGCTCTGAAATTTGTAAAAGAGAATGAGAACGTTAAGATCTGTTCCCATAAGGGCAACGTATTCTCAGTTGAGCCGCCGCTGTTCGTAGAACTGGCAATCACAGAGACAGAACCGGGATTCAAGGGTGACACAGCTCAGGGAGCTACAAAGCCTGCAATCGTTGAGACAGGAGCTACTGTTATGGTACCGCTGTTTGTTGAGACAGGTGATGTTCTTAAGATCGATACACGTACAGGCGAGTATCTGTCAAGAGTTTAATTACGAATTTAGTACAGTTTAAGCTGTATTTCAAAAAGGAATCTGTATCATGTAGGTTCCTTTTTTCTTTGACAAAATCAGATGAAATTCTCTGTTTTCACTAAAAAAATCAATTCGGATTTATGCAAAATTCTGGCTTGCTTTTTAAGGGAGGCCTGTCTATAATAAAGAACACATAATATTTGTTCTAAATTTTAAGAAATTCTATTTGGAGAGCTTCTGAACTCTCCGGGAAATTCTAACTCAATTGAAATAGTACATTTCGTACTGGTTTCTCATTTTAATTTTATGAACCGCAATCAGGAAGGAGAAGAGTGAATTATACAGAATTTGTAAATGCGGTAAAGGAAAAACTGACTCGGGAGTTAAATGGAGGTGTCAGGGTAAACGTCTATACGACGAAAAAAAATAATGCAACAGAGCGTACAGGACTAATCCTGGAGACGCCGGGGGTTAATATATCGCCGACAATCTATCTGGAAGAATTCTTTGAACTATATGAAAAAGGGAAACAGATGGATTGGATCATTGAAGATCTGGTGGAACTATATGAAGAAATCCGACAGGAAAAATCATGGGATTACGAGAGGATGCTTTCTTTCGAAGGGGTAAAAGACAGAATCATCTTTCGACTGATCAACACAGAGAAAAACAAGGAATTACTTCTGGATGTTCCACATAAAAAGTTTTTGGATCTGTCACTTGTGTTTGCAGTACTTGTAGAAGCGGACAATGATGGGACGGCAGTGATGCTGATCAAAGATCTGCATATGAGACAATGGAAGGTGACAAAAGAACAGCTTTGGAATGCGGCAAAAGAAAATACAAAGCGTCTGCTTCCGGCAGAATGTTTCGGAATGAATTTTGCAGTGTATGAACTGCTCAGCAGATCAACTCCGGGGGAACATGATCGGGAGAATCTGTTAAGAAGAACCTGGCATATTCATGAAGAACTGGAACTTCCGGAAAAAGATAAAATGTATGTTTTGTCTAATAAACTGAAAAATTATGGGGCGGCCTGTATTGCATACCCTTATATTCTGGACATGCTTGCAGGAGTCTTAAAGGAAAATTTCTATGTTCTTCCAAGCAGTGTCCATGAAGTGATCATCGTACCGGAATCTTCTCAGATCCGTCAGTCAGAATTAGAAAGAATGGTGCGGGAAATCAATGAAACGCAGGTTCCGGAGGAAGAAATCTTAAGCAATCATGCTTATTTCTATTATGCACAGGAAGGGAAACTTCAGCTGGGGAAAGAGATGTGTATCGACAGGGAGGAAAATGAATGAAAGGACGCGGAGAGATTATAGCAATCCTCTGCATGTCAGTCTTTTTGATCTGTATTCTCTATGCAATGACATACGGAGGCATTGTCAAGGCCGAAGAACTTGAAAAACAGCCTGAAAAGGTCGGAGAAAAAACGGAGGTTGATATTGAAGAAGAACTGCGCTGGGCAGAAGAAGTAAAAAAGATCCTGAAAGATATCGGGGTGGGATTTTGTGATGAACAGGAGGATAAGCAGGAAGAAGACGAGGAAGAAGCTTTCGGCCAGACAGATGAAAATAAGATACAAAGTACAGGTGTATATGCAGCGGAAAGGGCAGGAGAAACTGTTTATACAAAGGCGATCGAAAGGGGAATCGGTGCGATCGATGTAGTTGACTATGATGACCAAAACTGGTCTGTGCTGCAGCACTGGAATGAAGGAAGACTTGGTACAAAATCAGGAGAAAGCCTATATTGCACCAATCCAACATTAAAGTTCCAAGAGGGAAACAAAACAGCAGTAGATGCTTCCAAACGTTATAACGAACAGACCATTCAGATGATCGCGGCAATGTTCTATTACTACGATAAGAATAAATGCAACGGTGTAAGTTCAAATTACGATTATCTCTTAAAACAATGCGCAGTATGGTGGATCATGAATGAAGTACACCACTGGTATGGAGATATGGTCCATATAGAAACAGGAAATGGTGTAGCCTGTGGGAATGGTCATTGGATTTCAACACACAAATCTGAGTATTATCACAAAGGGATTGCATGGGCGAAAGAGAATTATAAATATTTTCCGGATGCATATGGGGTTATTTATGAAGGAAATGGACAGCCGCTCAGTAAATGGGGCGGAACATACCAGCCAACCGGAACAGGGAGATTAAAGAAGGTGTCGGCGAATACTTCTGTGACAGAAAAGAACAGTTGCTATTCTTTGGAGGGAGCAGAGTACGGTATCTATAGTAGTCCCACTCTTTCTAGTGAATCAAGAGCAGGAACGTTCAGAACAGATTCAGCAGGAAATTCATCAACAGTTGTGTTGAATGAAGGAACTTATTACGTAAAGGAACTAAAAGCTCCCAAAGGTTATGCACTTGTAGATGAAGTGAAAACGGTTACCGTAAAATCCGGACAGGAAGCGACAGTGACATTTTCAGACCCGCCGCAGATGAATCCTGTAGAGCTTTTGCTAAAGAAAAAAGGTATGGAACAGGAGTATGTTGATCCGTCAGGGACAGCGGCGTATCAGGGAGCACAGTTTTTAGTGAAATTCTATGCAGAACTTCTGGAGCCGGGGAAAGATCCGAAAAAAGCAGGGAAAAAGCCAGTCAGAATCTGGGTCTTTCAAACAGATGCAAAAGCAGTTTGCCGTTATCAGGAGAAGTATAAGGTGAAAGGCGATGCATTGTATAAAACGACAGACGGAACAGAGGCACTTCCGCTGGGAACCGTAACAATTCAGGAGATAAAACCGCCAAAAGGGTATTTCCTGAATGAGGAAGTTTTTGTTTGTCAGATAAAGCCAAAAGGTACGGGAGAAAAAATAAATGTATATCAGAACCCTACGATACCGGACCGGGTTTTCCAGATTCATTTGGTGAAAAAAGCAACGGAAACAGGACATCCTCTTTCGGGAGCGCAATTTAAGCATATCAGACCGGATGGAAGTGAAAAAATTCTGACAACAGATGAAAAAGGGACTCTGAAAGTAATGCCATTATCGCATGGAATTCACAAATTAAAGGAAGTAAAAGCACCGGACGGGTACCGGACAAATAATAATGAACTGATTTTCCAGGTTGATGAGAGCGGGAAAACAGAAATTTTATCTGAGGTAAATACAGAAGAAGGAGAGGTTGTTATCGAATATACAGAGGATGGAATTGCGGTAGTGACGATAGAAGATAAGCCAGCCTGTTACAAGATTGAGCTGAAAAAGGAAAATGAAAAAGGTGTTGCACTTGCAGGAGCTGAGTTTACTTTATATGAAGACCAGGCATGTCAGAAAGAAATTGACCGGGTGTTGACGGATGGAAATGGAATTGCAATGTTCGAAAATCTGGAAGTAAAGAAAAAGTACTATATGAAAGAAACAAAAGCACCGACAGGTTACAGAATTCCGAAAACATCAGATGATGCAGATATTGAATATGAAATCTGTCTGGAAAGTAATCCGGAAGAGGGAAAGTGTCTGTTGGTTGTAAATGGAAAAGAATACAGAAGCAAAGATACTGCAGACAGCAAGATAAGTATTGAAGGTTCAATTAAGGAGTGGAATGTGAAAATGAAGATTATAAATCAGACAGGAAAGAAGCTTCCAGATACAGGATCGGCAGGAAAACCTGTGTTACTTACGGGAATTTTAGCTGTAGGAATCATGGCAATGATTTACAGAAAAAAAGAGCAAAAAAGATAGTAGTAAAACGGTGAGAAATGAGGAGGTGACAAAATGAAAAAAAGAATGATGAAAATCTGTTATATGATGACTTTGGCAGCGGTACTCTGTACTTCGGGAACAATAGGTGCGACCGGAATCAAATCTGTATATGCAGCGGAAAATGAAGTACAGGGAAGAGCAGCAACTACAAATGGAATTTTGAATCTTAATAATGGTCCTGCAAGTATTACGATCAAAGGAAATGACGGACAGAGTCTGAAAGGAAAAAGATTTCTGGTATATCAGTTATTTCAGGCAGAAAATGCGAAAGGAATGGAATCCATTAATTACACGTTTAATCCGGAATACAAGAAATTTGTCTGTTATATCGTGGGACAGCGGATTCATAAGGATGAGAGAAATGTAACAGAGTATGATGTGATCGATTATATTCAGTCTCTGAATACGCATCAGACAGAAGGGGCGCAGACCGCTCAGGAAAAGGAAGGAGCATACAGTGAATATCGTGTTTTTGTAGAAGAATTAAGAACCCATCTACAGAGAAATGGAAAAACAGGTCAATCTGTTGAAGTGACAAGTACAAAAGCGGACAATTCATTTGAAATTAAGGGATTACCATACGGATATTATATTATCGATGAGGTGACAGCAGTAAAAGGAACGAATTCAGCAGCCTCTTTGTGTATGGTAAGTACAGCTAATCCGGAAATGAACCTCAACATAAAATCAGACTATCCGGTTGTGACAAAAAAGATCCGGGAAGATGATGAGCAGGATAAAGTTGGAAATCAGGGATGGAATGATTTGGCTGATTTTGAGATCGGGCAGACTGTGCCATATCGGTATGAGTCAAATATGCCTGATGTTAACGGATATAACAATTATTATTACGCATGGCATGATGTGATGAGTGAAGCACTTACTTTCAAAAAGGATTCTGTTGCCATCCGGATTTATGAAAATTCAAATGCAGGAAATTATTATGAATTGAAAGAAGACGAATTTGAAGTAAAGGAAGCTCCGGGAGGAGGAGATACGTTTCAGGTTGTTGTTTCTGATATGAAAAAAATCATAGACAGAGAGTTTAATCGTAAAAATGAAGCAGGAGAAAATAAATATGGACAGAAAATAGTGCTTACCTATCAGGCAACATTGAATGAAAAGGCAGCGAAAAATACAGGACGTCCGGGATTTGAAAATGATGTTCGGCTGGAATTTTCAAATGATCCGGATTCAGCGGTGAGAGGAAGTACAGGATATACACCGTGGGATACAGTTGTTTGTTTCACTTATAAAATCAATGCATTGAAATCAAATAACCATGGACAAAGTCTGGAAAATGCCAGGTTCAGACTTTATTCTGACGCTGGATTAAAAAATGAAGTATATGTAAAACAGGGAGAAGGTGGGTACATTGTAATTAACCGGGACAGTCTTGGAGGAAACGACCATACAGGTGGAAAGCAGCCGGAAAATGCGGTGGAGATGAAATCCGGTCAGGATGGAACCTTTATGATCTATGGATTAGATAGTGGCACCTATTATCTGAAAGAAACAGAGGCACCGGCAGGATACCGTCTGCTGACAGAGCCGATTGTGTTAAATATAAAAGCAAGTTTTCCAAATGATAGAAACGCATATGTAAAAGGAGACGGAAAAACAGACAAAGGATTGAAAAAACTGGAGACATCTGCGCAGATCAAAGAATTTATTAACGGAAACTGGAAAGAATCAGAAATCAGTCTGACAACAAATGAAGGCGAAGGATCTGCTAATCTAACAGTAATTAATACAGTTGGAAAAAAACTGCCGGTAACAGGTTCTTCAGCAGCTGTTATCTGTATTACAACCGGAAGTGTTCTTGTTCTTGCAGGAGCAATGAGAAGAAACAGAAAAAATGCAAAGGAAAAACAATAGATTACAGTCAGATCTTTTACTATGGATAGGAGTTCTTTTGTGTAGTATACCTCTTTTGACTGGCTGGTATAGTCAGAAGAAAACACAAAATGTGTTGGCAACATATGAACAGATTGTGGAACAGACAACAGGAGATGAAATTGAACAATTAAGGAATCAGGCTGATGAATATAATAAAAAGCTTTGGGCAGAATCGAAAGGAGTCAGGGAACAAAGCGAGCCTGACCAGATGGAAGAGTATGAAGGTCTGTTAAATGCCGAAAAAATACAGACAGGAATGATGTGTGTACTGGAAATTCCGTCAATAGATCTCAGGCTTCCGGTTTATCATGGAACCAGCGAGGCAGTACTTAAGGAAGGTGTAGGGCATTTGATGGACAGTAGTCTTCCGATAGGGGGAGAAAATACGCATTGTGTGATGACGGGACATCGTGGGCTTGCAAGTGCGAGACTTTTCACTCGTCTGGATGAATTAAAGGAAGGCGATGAGTTCTTTCTGGAAGTACTGGGAGAAAAACTCGCATATAAGGTAGAAGAAATAAATGTAATCTTACCAGAAGAGGTAGAAAGTCTGGAAATCAGACCGGGAGAAGATCTGGTTTCGCTTGTCACATGTACCCCATATGGAATTAATACCCATCGGTTAGTGATTACTGGAAAGCGGGTTGTGTATGAAGAGAAAAAAGAAGAGAAAATCAAAAAGAAACGTCCATCTGTTAGAGAAATGATCTTCACAATGATTCCAATTCTCTTTTTGGTATATGTTGTGATTGAAAGAATAAAAAGAAAGCGAGAAAAAAGAAATTGTGAGGGAAAGAGAAAAAGAAACAGAAACCAGAAAAGGAAATGTAAGCACTACAGGAGAAAGAAACGTAAAAGAAAGAAAAGCAGGAGACAAAAAAGAAAGATGCAAAAGACGGCAAAATGGGAAAATCAAATGCGGAATTCTTCTTTTGATATGTTTTCTGGTGGTAGCAGTAAAGACCCCGGCGTTTGCAGAAACAGAAACAGGAAATATAGAAATCTGTATTGCAGATACCGGAGAACAAATTAAAAGAGAAGGTGTTACATTCCAGTATTCCAAAGTGGCATCTCTTGTTGATGGTGCTTACGAGATGGAGAAAAGATATGAAGATAAAGGCGTGGATCTCAATGAGGTAAGGTATGCCAGAGAACAGGAAGAGCTGGCGCGGACTTTGAGTAAATATCATTATAGTGATGGATTGTGCAGGACGGATTGCGATGGAAAAGCAACCCTTACGAATCTGAGGGAAGGAGTTTATCTGATCTATGTCGAAGATGAATCAGAATACGAGGTTCAGCCGGTCCTTGTCCAGCTGCCAAAATGGGAAGAGGACAAAGGGGCAATGAACTGGAATGTCAGGGTATGTCCAAAACAAACGATAAGGGAAGAGGCTGCAAAGACCGGAGATTCACAACAGGCAGGTGCATGGGCAATACTTTGTCTTGGGGCAGGGATATTAATTCTTCTGCTTGCAGTGAAAAAAGAATAGTTACTGTTCACACGGGAGTGAACAGTAACTTATTTGCCACTTTACATTTATACAGAATTGTGCTAGGATAAAAAAGGTTGTTAGCTGTACGAAATTAAATTTTCCCACTAACAACCGAGATGCGTCTGTAGCTCAGTGGATAGAGCGATGCCCTCCGGAGGCATGTGCGGCGGTTCGACTCCGCTCAGACGCTATAAGATATATAGGATAAAAAAGTCCTGTTATTTCAGCACATTCAGATGGCTGAGAATAACAGGATTTTTTCATATAGTTTTTTATTCACAATCTGCAAGGATGTGGTCTTTCATTTCAGGATCAAACCGGTTGTTTCTTAGCATTTCAATCTCATACTTATAAGGGGCATAAGATTTCTTTGCTTTTGTTACAGAAGGAATATAAGGAGTCTCAAGGATCTTCGGTACAGATTCGAAATCCGGGTGATGGACAATTGTAGAAATTGCATCAAAACCGATTTCTCCAAAGCCGATATTTTCATGCCGGTCTTTCGCGGCTCCTGGAATATTTTTGCTGTCATTGATATGGAAGACGGCAATCTGATCTTTTCCAAGCAGACGGTCAAAAGACTCCATAACATCATCAAAATGATGGATGATATCATATCCGCTGTCGCTTGTATGACAAGTGTCAAAGCAGACTCTCAATTTATCATTCTGGACAACTCCATCATAAATCCGGGCAAGTTCTTCAAAATTCCGTCCGATTTCTGATCCCTTTCCGGCCATTGTTTCAAGGGCAATACAGCAGTCAGTCTCAGCAGTGAGAACTTCATTGAGTCCTTTGATGATCTGTGCAGTTCCGATTTCGACACCGGCACCTACATGAGCACCCGGATGAAGGATCAGAGTGTGGCTTCTGCAGGCAATCGTGCGGTCGATTTCTTTTGCCAGAAATTCTACGGCAAGAGAGAACGTCTCTGGTTTTACTGAATTACCGAGGTTGATGATATAAGGTGCATGAACGACAATTTCATCAATTCCGTGTTCTTTCATATATTCCCATGCTGGTTCGATATTCAATTCACTGATTTCTTTTCGGCGGGTATTCTGTGGGGCTCCGGTATAAAACATAAATGTATTGGCACCGTAAGAAGCGGCTTCTTTCGCAGAACCAAGAAGCATTTCTTTTCCACTCATGCCAACGTGTGAACCTAATTTTAACATTGTTGGATATCCTTTCTGTCTGATGTTATATCATACAGGATGTAGAAACTGTATGTGTAAAGCTGTGGTTACATTATAAGTATTGGTTATTTTTATGTCAATTGGTTTCGGGGGCAGTCCGGATCAATTTGAATCGTTGCCGTTACTGTTCATAGTAACGCTTGCTGTTCTGTTGGATACATGATAGAATAAATAGTGGCTGTTTGTCTCCAGAAAAGTTGGGAGGCAGACTTGTTTTAATAAAATTGCCGTCAGGCAGAAAAGACAAACGAAAAGTAAAGAGGAGTGTGAAACTTTGAAGACATTACTGGAAATGATCACAATAGAAATGAAAGAAGCGTTCAAAGCAGCAGGATATGATGAAGAGCTTGCAAGAGTTACGCTTTCCAACCGCCCGGATCTCTGTGAATATCAGTGTAATGGTGCAATGGCAGGTGCGAAGAAATATAAGAAGGCTCCAATCATGATTGCGAATGCAGTTGTGGAAGAACTTGCAGATAGCAAGTATTTTGCATCAGCAGAAGCGGTGAATCCGGGATTTATCAACCTGAAGCTGGCACCGGAAGTTGTTGCAGAGTATTTGAATGAGATGGCAGCAGATGAGAATCTTGGCGTTGAAAAAGAAAAGAATCCGAAAAAAGTTATTATTGATTACGGCGGACCGAACGTGGCAAAACCGTTGCATGTCGGACATCTTCGTTCTGCGATTATCGGAGAGAGCATTAAACGTATTATCCGTTTTAAAGGAAATGATGTAACAGGAGATATCCATCTGGGAGACTGGGGATATCAGATGGGCCTGATCATCACAGAGCTGAAAAAACGTAAACCGGAACTCCCGTATTTTGATGAGAGTTTTGAAGGAGCATATCCGGAAGAAGCACCATTTACGATCAGTGAACTGGAAGAGATTTATCCTACAGCAAGTGCTTATGCAAAAGAGCACGACGATTATAGAGAAGAAGCACTTCATGCAACTTATCTGTTACAGAATGGATATAAAGGATATCGTGCAATCTGGAAACATATTATGAATGTGTCTGTAACTGACTTGAAGAAGAACTACGAGCGACTGAGTGTAGATTTTGATCTCTGGAAAGGTGAAGCGGATGCCCAGGCATATATTCCGGATATGGTCGAGATGCTCAAGGAGAAAGGATTCGCACATTATGATGAGGGTGCGCTTGTAGTAGACGTTGCAGAGGAGACAGATAAGAAAGAGATTCCTCCGTGTATGATTCTGAAATCTGACGGAGCTGCGCTGTATGATACAACAGATCTTGCTACACTGGTAGAACGTGAGAAACTGTATGATCCAGATCAGGTGATCTATGTTGTTGATAAGCGTCAGGAATTGCATTTTGTGCAGGTATTCCGTTGTGCGAAGAAGACAGGAATTGTAAAACCGGAGACAGAACTTACATTTCTTGGATTTGGTACAATGAACGGAAAAGATGGTAAGCCGTTTAAGACAAGAGAAGGCGGTGTTATGCGTCTTGAGAATCTGATCCGTGAGATTGATGAAGAGATGTATAAGAAGATCATGGACAACCGTACAGTAGAGGAAGAAGATGCAAGACGTACAGCAGAAGAAGTTGGACTTGCAGCAATCAAGTACGGAGATCTTTCTAACCAGGCTTCTAAAGATTATATCTTTGATGTTGACAGATTTACTTCCTTTGAGGGAAATACAGGACCGTATATTCTTTATACAATCGTTAGAATTAAGTCTATCCTCAAAAAATATGCTGAGAATGGCGGAGTTCTTGACGGAACGATCAGACCGGCTGAGAATGATGCAGAGAAGTCTCTGATGCTTCAGGTAGTGAAATTCAATGAAGTGATCGATAATGTATATAAAGAGACAGCTCCTCATAAGTTGTGTGCATATATCTATGATCTTGCGAACGACTTTAATAAGTTCTATCATGAGACAAAGATTCTTGCAGAAGAAGACGAAGAGAAGAAGAAAGGTTATCTTGCACTTCTTACACTTGCGAAAAAAGTACTTGAGACCTGCATTGACCTTCTTGGATTTACAGCTCCGGAAAGGATGTAATACGAATTATGACAGAAAATGGATTGATGGATGGTACAAGAACAGAAAAACTGTTTTACAATGACAGCCATCTTTCAAAATTTACTGCAATGGTTCTGGAATGTGAGCCGTATGAGAAAAAGGAAGGATGCTATGCGGTAGAACTTGACCGTACAGCATTCTTTCCGGAAGGCGGCGGACAGTATGCAGATACAGGAAAACTGAAGGATGCGAAGGTATCTGATGTTCGGGAAAAGAATGGAAGAATTCTGCATATTACAGATCAGCCGTTTGAAGCAGGAGAGATTGTTGAAGGCGAGATCGACTGGGAGACCAGATTTATGAAGATGCAGCAGCATACCGGAGAGCATATTGTTTCCGGAATCGTGCATGCAAGATACGGTTTCAACAATGTTGGATTTCATCTTGGAACAGAAGATTGTACGATGGATTTTGATGGAGAGATATCAAAAGAAGCACTGCAGGAGATTGAACTTGAAGCAAATCGTGCAGTGTGGAAGAATCTGACAATCGAAGTGTCCTATCCATCCAAAGAAGAGCTGGAAGAACTGGATTACCGCAGTAAGATTGAGATTGAGGGACAGGTTCGTATCGTATCGGTTCCGGGATATGATATCTGTGCGTGCTGTGCGCCGCATGTTGAACGCACAGGAGAGATCGGTATGATCAAGCTTGTTAATATGCAGCGATACAAAGGCGGCGTTCGTGTGACAATGCTCTGTGGAAGCCGTGCACTTGCAGATTATGAGAAGAAGCAGGAACAGAACAGGAAAATTTCAGCGTTGCTCTGTGCGAAAGAATATGAGACAGCAGAGGCAGTGGGACATTTGAAAGAAGAGCTGGATTCTCTGAAACGGACACTGGTGGAGAAAGAACGCCAGCTTGTACACATCTGGGCGCAGTCTGTTCCGGAAGAAGAAAAAACGGTCTGTATGTTTTCAGAGGATATCAGTGCGGATGCCATGCGTCAGTATGTGAATGAAGTGCTTGAAAAAGAAAGAATTCTTTGTGCTGTGTTTTATGGAAATGATGTAGCGGGATACCGTTATGTGATCGGAAGCAGAACCCAGGATCTTCGTGTATTTTCCAAAATGTTAAATGCTGCATTCGAAGGACGGGGAGGCGGAAAGCCGGAGATGGTTCAGGGAACTGTAAAAGGTGAAGCCGGAAAGATCAGAGAGTGGATTCAGAAGATAGCGGAGGAATTGTCTTATGAAAAATGATCCGAGACGCTCCTTCTGGAGAGCTGCCGGTCCTCTACTTGGATTTTGGGGAATCCAGCTGGTGATGGAATTTGTGATTGAGTTTATAATCATTCTTCCTTTTATGGGGGAAGCATCTTCCAGGATGACACAAAGTGGAGAAGTTCTTAATTATCAGGAAATGATGAATAAGTACTATGAAGTGTTAAGTCCTGCGTTTGATAAAATCATAGGAGGTCAGATTGCGATTGCAGGTATTGCTACAGCAGCAACGTTGTTTCTGACAGTTACATTGTTTGTTATCGATCGAAAGAAAGAGCAGATTGCAGGGATACAGCGGATGGGGGTTCAAAAGCCACTGAAGAATTACTGGTCACTTCTTGTGATGGGAGTGATCGGAAGTATTGGTGCTACATGTCTGTCCGCTATGGCACAGGCTGTTTTGGTTGATTCGGAGTATATCCAGACCGCACAGAATATGTATTCAGCAGATTTTGTGGTCCAGATTATTGTATTTGGATTTGCAATTCCGATTGCAGAGGAATTTATGTTCCGCGGAGTGCTTTATCAGAGGTACCGGGAGACCAGAGGATTTTATTATGCGGCAATCTGGTCAGCGCTGTTTTTCTCAGTCACACACACCAACACGGTACAGATGATCTACACTTTTCTCTTAGGAATTCTTCTGTGCTATGTTTATGAGAAATTTGGTTCAATGAAAGCTCCGATTATGCTTCACATTGTTTTGAATCTGGGATCTTTGATCTTTACAGATATCGGAGTGTTTAACTGGCTTGCCAGAGAACCGTTTAAAATGGCAGCGGCAGTGATTATCAGCACATTTATCTGTGCAGCTTGTTTTGTGTGGATTCAGAGAAGCGGGGATCCGGTGAGTACTCAGAAAACAGAGGAATAATGAAGAAATACAAATGAAATAAATTGTACTGATAAAAATACAATCTTAAATTGTGCGCGATGAGGTGCGAAACCTTGTCGCGCTTTTTCTTTTTAATCTATTATTTTATCAAATAAAATCAAAGAAAAACAGAAATCTTAATAATTAATATTATTTTTATAAGGAAATCAAAATAATCTGACTATTCAAATAAAATCAATGAAAAATCAAATAATCAGACAATTCACAAGGATTTCCCTATTTACAGCCTGGGTAAAAGGGTGTATATTCTAGAAAAAGTTTTACACGACGTGAGAAAGAAATGATTGAATGCGCCGAATAAAGAAGATTTTAAAGTAAACTTTAGATTACAGGAAGAAAGGATAGCGACTATGAGGAAAGAAATGGAAAGTCAGAATCGTGGTCTTTACCGCGAAAGTTTTGAACATGATAACTGTGGTATTGGTGCAATTGTCAATATCAAAGGCAAAAAGACACATAGTACAGTGGCAGGAGCCTTGAGTATTGTAGAACAACTTGAGCACAGAGCCGGAAAAGATGCAGAAGGAAAGACAGGAGATGGCGTGGGTATTCTGACACAGATTCCTCATGGATTTTTCAAGAAAGTCTGTCAGCCACTTGGAATTAAGCTGAAAGATGAAAGAGATTACGGCGTAGGTATGTTCTTTCTTCCGCAGGATGAATTAAAACGCAATCAGGCGAAAAAGATTTTCGAAGTTATTGTAAAAAAAGAAGGACTGAAACTTTTGGGCTGGAGAGAAGTTCCGATTCATCCGGACATTCTTGGAAAGACAGCGGTAGATTGCATGCCATGTATTATGCAGGCATTTATTGAACGCCCTGCAAAATACGAGAGAGGAATTGATTTTGATCGTCGACTGTATGTAGTCAGAAGAATTTTCGAACAGAGCAGTGATGACACTTATGTTGTTTCACTTTCCAGTAGAACAATCGTTTACAAAGGAATGTTCCTTGTAGGACAGCTGAGACTTTTCTTTGAAGATCTGCAGGACGAAGAATTTATTTCTGCAATTGCAATGGTGCATTCCAGATTCAGTACAAATACTGCACCAAGCTGGCAGAGAGCGCATCCGAACCGCTTTATGGTCCACAACGGAGAAATCAATACGATCCGTGGTAATGCAGATAAGATGCGTGCCCGTGAAGAGACAATGGAGGCAGGATGTCTGAAAGGTGAACTCCACAAGGTGCTTCCTGCGATCAATACTTCCGGATCTGATTCCGCGATGCTTGATAATGCATTAGAATTCATGGTGATGAGTGGAATGGATCTTCCGCTTGCAGTTATGATCTGTATTCCAGAACCATGGATCAACAATAAAGAGATGTCCCAGAACAAGAAAGATTTCTATCAGTATTATGCAACAATGATGGAGCCATGGGATGGTCCGGCGTCTATCCTGTTCTCAGATGGAGATGTTATGGGAGCTGTGCTTGACCGTAACGGACTTCGCCCTTCCAGATATTACATTACAGATGATGATAATCTGATTCTTTCTTCAGAGGTTGGAGTTCTGGATATCGATCCATCCAAGATTGTGATGAAAGAAAGACTTCACCCGGGTAAGATGCTTTTGGTTGATACGGTTGCAGGACGCGTGATCGATGATGAGGAATTAAAAGAAAAATATGCAAATCAGTTCCCATATGGAGAATGGCTGGACAGTAATCTGATTCAGTTGAAGGATTTGAAAATCCCGAATAAGGATGTGCCAAAATATACAGCTGAAGAGTGTACACAGCTTCAGAAAGCGTTTGGTTATTCTTATGAAGACGTGAAAACTTCTATTCTGACAATGGCAAAGAATGGTGCCGAAGGAACCGCAGCGATGGGAATGGATGCACCGATTTCCGTGCTTTCGCAGAAACGTCAGCCACTGTTCGGATATTTTAAACAGCTGTTTGCACAGGTTACAAATCCGCCGATCGATGCAATCCGTGAGGAAGTCGTGACTTCTACAACTATTTATGTCGGAACAGACGGTAATCTTCTGGAGCAGAAGGAAGAGAACTGTAAGATGCTCAGAGTCAATAACCCGATCCTGACAAATACAGATCTTCTGAAAATTAAAAATATGAAAGTGGATGGATTCAAAGTTGCAGAGATTCCAATCACTTATTATAAAAACACAAGTCTTGAGAAGGCGATAGAGTATCTCTTCATTGAAGTTGACCGTGTGATCCGCGAGGGCGCTAATATTTTGATTCTGACAGACCGTGAGGTAGATGAATATCACGTTGCAATCCCGTCACTTCTGGCAGTATCTGGACTGCAGCAGCATCTGGTACGTACAAAGAAGAGAACCTCAGTCGCGATGATTCTGGAAAGTGGAGAGCCTAGAGAGGTTCATCATTTTGCAACACTGCTTGGATATGGAGCATGTGCAATCAATCCATATCTTGCACATGAGTCAATCCGTCATCTGATCGAGGCAAATCTGCTTCACAAAGATTATTATGCAGCAGTAGATGATTATAATTCAGCGGTAATTCATGGAATTATTAAGATTGCATCCAAGATGGGAATTTCAACAATCCAGTCCTATCAGGGAGCAAAGATTTTTGAAGCAATCGGTCTCAAGACAGATTTTATTAACCGCTATTTTACAGATACAGTCAGCCGTGTTGGTGGTATCGGTATTGAAGAAATTGCAGAAGATTACACTGCTTTCCATACAGAAGCATTCGATCCGCTTGGATTGCAGGTTGATATGACACTGGACAGTGTTGGAAAACATAAATATAAAAGTGGCGGAGAAGAACATCTCTATAATCCACAGACAATCCATATGCTTCAGCAGTCCACAAGACGTGGTGATTATGAAATGTTCAAGCAGTATACAGAGATGGTTGATGAGGAAGGCGAGAAGATCAATCTGAGAGGTCAGCTTGATTTCAATTTCCCGAAGAAGAGTGTACCGCTTGATGAAGTAGAAAGCGTAGATTCAATCGTAACAAGATTCAAGACAGGTGCGATGTCCTATGGCTCTATTTCAAAAGAAGCACATGAGACAATGGCGATCGCCATGAATATGCTTCATGGTAAATCAAACTCCGGGGAAGGAGGAGAGGATATTGAACGTCTTGACACAAACAGATGCTCTGCAATCAAGCAGGTTGCTTCCGGCCGATTCGGAGTTACATCCAGGTATCTGGTCAGTGCACAGGAAATCCAGATCAAGATGGCACAGGGAGCAAAACCAGGAGAAGGAGGACATCTTCCGGGTGGAAAGGTATATCCATGGATCGCAAAGACTCGTCATTCAACACCTGGTGTGAGTCTGATCTCACCACCGCCACATCATGACATCTATTCGATTGAGGATCTTGCACAGCTGATCTATGACTGCAAAAATGCAAATAAAAATGCTAGAATTTCTGTGAAACTGGTATCAGAAGCAGGTGTTGGAACAGTTGCTGCAGGTGTTGCAAAAGCCGGAGCCGGAGTTATCCTGATCTCAGGATATGACGGAGGAACAGGAGCAGCACCGAGAAGCTCGATTCAGAATGCAGGACTTCCGTGGGAACTTGGACTTGCAGAAACTCATCAGACATTGATTCAGAATGGTCTGCGTGAGCGTGTCCGTATTGAGACAGATGGTAAGCTCATGAGTGGGCGTGATGTTGCGATCGCAGCAATCCTTGGAGCAGAAGAGTTTGGATTTGCAACAGCTCCGCTTGTAACAATGGGATGTGTTATGATGCGTGTCTGCAACCTGGATACTTGTCCGGTTGGTGTTGCAACTCAGAATCCGGAGCTTAGAAAACGTTTCAGCGGAAAACCGGAATATGTTGTTAACTTTATGCGTTTTATTGCAGAAGAATTAAGAGAATATATGGCAAAACTTGGTGTCCGCACAGTGGATGAATTGGTAGGACGTACAGATCTTCTGAAAGTAAAAGACGTTCCGACATCAGAGCGTGCCGCAACACTGGATCTGTCACAGATTCTGTACAATCCATATGCGAAAGAGAAGAAAGGTGTTATCTTTAATCCAAAGAAAGTCTATGATTTTGAACTTAACAAGACGTTGGATGAAAAAGTACTATTGAAACAGCTTCTCCCAGCCCTTGAAAGAGGAGAAAAGAGAGGACTTGAAGTAGATGTTACAAATACAGACCGTACTTTCGGAACAATTTTCGGATCTGAGATCACAAGAAGATATCCGGAAGGACTGGAAGAAGACAGCTATGTGATCCAGTGTAAAGGTGCCGGCGGTCAGAGCTTTGGAGCATTTATCCCAAGAGGACTGACACTGGAACTGACAGGAGACAGTAATGACTATTTTGGAAAAGGACTTTCCGGTGGAAAACTGGTTGTTTGCCAGCCGAAAGGTGTGAAATTTAAATCAGATGAGAACATTATTATCGGAAATGTTGCTCTTTACGGAGCTACAAGTGGTAAAGCATTTGTAGGAGGTGTTGCCGGAGAACGTTTTGCGGTAAGAAACTCTGGTGCACGTGCAGTTGTAGAAGGTGTCGGAGATCACGGATGTGAATATATGACAGGTGGATGTGTTGTTGTACTTGGACAGGTTGGAAAGAACTTTGCAGCCGGAATGAGCGGCGGTATTGCCTATGTAATAGATCTCGATAACAGCCTGTATCGTAAAGTAAATAAAGCAATGGTCAACATTGAACGTGTCACAGATAAGTATGATGTACAGGAATTAAAAGGAATGATCCAGGAGCATGTTGCTTATACAAACTCTGAGGTAGGTAAGAAGATTCTTGATAATTTCAAAGAATATCTGCCAAAATTCAAGAAGATCATTCCGGAAGACTATGAGAGAATGATGTCCACGATCATCCAGATGGAAGAAAAAGGACTTAGCAGAGAAAAAGCAAAAATCGAAGCATTTAATATGATCAAGAACGGAAGATAGGAGGCATAGAGATGGGAAAACCGACAGGATTTATGGATTATGAAAGACAGGATAAACCGGCAGAGAGCCCATTGGAACGCATCAAACATTTCAATGAGTTCCATACGCCTCTTAGCAAAGAAGAACAGGAACTTCAGGGCGCGCGCTGTATGGCGTGCGGAGTTCCGTTCTGCCAGTCTGGAAAGCCGCTTGCAGGAATGGCCAGTGGATGTCCACTGCACAACCTTGTGCCGGAGTGGAATGACTTGATCTACAATGGAAACTGGAAGGAAGCTTATTTACGTCTGAAAAAGACAAACAATTTTCCGGAATTTACTTCCCGTGTATGTCCGGCACTGTGTGAAAATGCATGTACCTGTGGACTGAATCAGGAAGCAGTTGCATCAAAAAGTAATGAATATGCAATTATTGAAAATGCATATGAGATGGGATATGCAAAGGCAAATCCGCCGAAAGTGCGTACGGGAAAGAAAGTCGCAGTGATCGGTTCCGGTCCGTCCGGACTTGCGGCAGCAGATCTTCTGAACAGAAGAGGTCATCAGGTAACTGTTTTTGAACGTGAGGACAAACCGGGTGGATTGCTCCGCTACGGAATTCCGAATATGAAGCTGGAGAAACAGATTATCGACCGTAAGATTGCGATTATGGAAGAAGAGGGAATTATCTTCCAGACAGGATGTAATGTCGGAAAAGACGTGAAGGCGGCAGATATCCTGAAAGAATATGACCGTGTGATCCTTGCATGCGGAGCATCAAATCCAAGAGATATCAAAGCACCGGGAAGAGATGCACAGGGAATTTATTTTGCAGTAGATTTCCTGAAATCAACAACGAAAGCACTATGGGCAAATGACATGAAGCTTAAAACAGGAGGCTACATTTCTGCAAAAGGAAAAAATGTAATTGTAATCGGAGGCGGAGATACAGGAAATGACTGTGTCGGAACATCTATCCGTCATGGAGCAAAGAGCGTTCTCCAGCTGGAGATGATGCCGAAAGCACCGGACGAGAGGACACCGCTGAACCCATGGCCGGAGTGGCCAAGAGTCTGCAAGACAGATTATGGCCAGCAGGAAGCAATCGCTGTGTTTGGTTCTGATCCTCGCGTTTACACAACGACAGTGAAAGAATTCGTAAAAGACAAGAAAGGAAATCTCTGTAAGGCAGTTCTTATCAAACTTGAGAGTAAGACAGATGAGAAGACCGGACGGAAAATGATGGTTCCGGTAGAAGGAAGCGAGTATACCGTAGATGCAGATCTTGTTCTGATCGCAGCTGGATTCCTTGGAAGTCAGGATTATGTAACAAAAGCATTTGGTGTAGAAGTGAATGAACGCACAAATGTAAAGACAGAGGCAGGAAAATATTCTACCAATGTGAAAGATGTATTCACAGCCGGAGATATGCACAGAGGACAGTCTCTTGTTGTATGGGCTATCCGTGAAGGCCGTGAAGTGGCAAGAGAAGTAGATGAAAGCCTGATGGGATATACAAACTTATATATTCAGTAGAAAATAAAAGATCATACAGTGAAACAGGAATCTGGAAAGTTTATCAAAAAATAAAGAGAACTTTCCAGATTTTTTTGTTACGAAAATGTTACGAAAAAATGAAAAAAGTAAGGAGGAGTATTGAAAATATTACATAAATACGCTATAATGTTGAGCGTAGAATGTAAATATAATACCCTCTTGTTACGAGAAATATGTTGAAAAAACACAATAGATGTTGTATTATAACATATGAGTATGTGGAATTATAATGTAACTATTTACAACGAGTATGATACGAAAATTATAATGCATCACATGGGGGACTAGATAAAAATAAGGATAGGTGGAAAGATGAAGTTAAAAAAAGTAAGCAGCATGATTCTTGCAGTAACACTTGCATGTACAATGACTGTTACACCGGTACTTGCCGACGAAGTCAGTGATCTGAAGCAGAAGAAGCAGGAGACACAGAATCAGGTAAGCGATCTTCAGACACAGCTGAATTCACTTATGACCAAGATCTCTGATCTTGAGAATGATCTGATCGAAACAGGTGAGGAAATCTCTCAGACGGAGGAAGATCTGAAGACAGCGCAGGAGGAACAGGAACAGCAGTATGCAGCTATGAAGCTTCGTATTAAGTATATGTATGAAGAAGGAACAGGAACTGCTACAGTAGAGAAGGTACTGACATCCGGAGATATTTCCAGTGTACTGACGCAGGCAGAATATTCCCAGCAGGTACATTCTTATGACAGAGATAAGCTCGAAGAGTATGTTGCGACAGTTCAGAAAGTAGAAGATCTTAAGACAACGCTTGAGACAAAGATGGCTGATCTGCAGGAGACACAGACAGAGTATGATGCGCAGAAGGATGAACTGAATACAACAATCACAGAGAAGAGTAGTGAAATCGCAAATCTCGATGTTAAGATTGATGAAGCTGTAAAGAAAGCAGCGGAAGAAGCGGCGAAGAAAGCAGCGGAAGAAGCAGCGAAGAAAGCAGCAGAAGAAGCAGCAGCGAAGAAAGCAGCTGAGGAAGCAGCTAAGAAGAATAACTCAAGCAGTAGTTCATCTAATAGAAATAACTCAAGCAATAGTTCTTCCAGTAGTTCAAACTCCAGTAGTTCGAACTCCAGCAGCTCAAGTTCAGGAAGCTCAAGCAGTAGTTCTTCCAACAGTTCAAGCTCAAGTTCTTCCTCATCAAGCCCAAGTTATAGTGCTGATAAGGGAAGCATTATTGTAAATGCAGCTTATTCACAGATCGGAGTTCCATATGTATGGGGCGGAACTACACCGGGAGTTGGACTTGACTGTTCAGGACTTGTACAGTATTGTTACAGACAGGCTGGAATTTCAATTCCAAGAACAAGTGGAGATATTCTTGCAAAAGGAACAATTGTAAGCAATCCTCAGCCGGGAGATATCTGTTGGACATCGGGGCATGTAGCGATTTATATTGGCGGAGGACAGATGATTGAAGCACAGCAGACAGGAGTACCGGTTAAGGTAAGTTCTGTACGTGTTACATATTATGTAAGATATTAGAACCAAAAAAGGAATCAGTGATGCTGATTCCTTTTTTTAAACTTTTCTTATTTGCCCGGTACAATTTCCAGCCAGTATCCGTCAGGATCTTCAATAAAATAAATTCCCATAGATGGATTTTCGAAGCAGATACATCCCATCTCTTTATGTTTTTTGTAAGCAGCATCGAAATCATCGACGGCAAATGCAAGATGGATCTCATTATCTCCCAGTTCATATGGTCGATCCATATCACGCAGCCAGGTGAGCTCTAAAAGATGCGGAGTCACACCGTCTGTGAGATATACAAGCTTAAAACTTTCGTCATCGGCAAGTTTTTCACGTTCTACTTTTAAATTCAGAGCTTTCTGGTAAAAATCCAGTGATTTTTCAAGATCATATACATTCAGGTTATTGTGTGCAAATGTAAAATTCATTTTAGTACCTCCATAGAATCATAAGATTTTTATTCACAGTCAAGTGGAATGCTGACTGGAATCTACTTTCTAAGGATATCACAGGAGGGGAGAAAAAATCAATAATGCATAGATAAAACCTGATGGGATAGAGTGATAACACGGAATATAGTGGAAAATGAATGAAAAACATTTTTGAAATGCAAAACATGTGAAAATAAAGCTGAAAAAAACAAAAAAATAAAAAAGAATGCAAGAACCCATTGACGAAACGTCAAAAATTATATACAATAACAAAAGTGAAAAAATAAAGAAAGTGGAGGATTCCTGCAATGACTGCATATAAAGATTTGAGCAAAGAAGAGTTATTGGAATTAAAGAGTGGCCTGGAGGCGCAGTTTGAAGAAGTGAAGGCAAAAGGTCTGAAACTGGATATGTCCAGAGGAAAACCGTCAGCAGACCAGCTGAATCTGTCAATGGGGATGATGGATACACTGACAAGTGGTGTTGATCTGACTTGTGAAGATGGTGTTGACTGCCGTAACTATGGCGGACTTGATGGAATTGATGAAGCAAAACAGCTTCTTGCAGATATGATGGAAGTTCCGAAAGATAACGTGATCATTTTCGGAAACTCAAGTCTGAATGTGATGTATGATACGGTAGCACGTGCAATGACACATGGTATCATGGGAAGTACTCCATGGTGTAAGCTTGATAAGGTAAAATTCTTATGTCCGGTTCCGGGATATGACAGACATTTCGCGATTACAGAGCATTTCGGAATTGAGATGATCAATGTACCGATGACATCAACAGGACCGGATATGGATATGGTTGAGAAACTTGTAAGCAGTGATCCGGCAATCAAAGGAATCTGGTGTGTACCGAAGTACTCTAACCCGCAGGGAATCACATATTCTGATGAGACAGTGTTCCGTTTTGCGAACCTGAAGCCGGCAGCAGAAGATTTCCGTATCTTCTGGGATAATGCTTACTGCGTACATCATTTATATGAAGATAAACAGGATTATCTGATTGAGATTCTGATGGAGTGTAAGAAGGCAGGTAACCCGGATATGGTTTACAAGTTTTCTTCTACATCTAAGATCAGTTTCCCGGGATCAGGAATTGCAGCAATGGCAGCATCTGATGCGAACCTGGAGGATATCAGAAGCACAATGCGTGTGCAGACAATCGGACATGATAAGGTAAATCAGCTGCGTCATGTAAGATTCTTCGGAGATATTCACGGAATTGTAGAACATATGAAGAAACATGCAGATATCCTGCGTCCGAAGTTTGAGACTGTTCTTGAAGTTCTTGAAAGAGAACTTGGCGGACTTGAGATTGGATCATGGATCGCGCCACGCGGAGGATATTTCATCTCCTTTGATGCGCTGGATGGATGTGCGAAAGCGATTGTTGCGAAGGCGAAAGAAGCTGGCGTTGTTATGACAGGAGCGGGAGCAACATTCCCTTATGGAAAAGATCCACATGACAGCAATATCCGTATCGCACCGTCTTATCCAACACCGGAAGAACTTGCAGTTGCCGCTGAAGTATTTGTATTGAGTGTAAAACTGGCAAGTGTTGATAAGATCCTTGAGACAAAATAAATAACAGCATTTTATAAAGACCTTTTGCAAGTGGTTGATCTGCCGGCAGAAGGTCTTTTTCTGATGGTTGACAGTTACTGTTTACTCCTGTGTCAATCATTCCGCTGATTGACACGGAGGATGCGTGTTTTGACTTGAATGCATCTCGCCCCATCGCCAAAGGCGATTTAAAATGGCGAGATGCGTTGCTGGTCGCACATCGTGTGAACAGTAACGGTTGACATGCGTTTCCAGGGAGATTATAATGTAGTGCATAGCAGAAAAGAGGAATGACATGATAAAAGGTGTAATATTTGACGTAGATGGTGTCCTTCTCAATTCCATGCCTGTCTGGGAGAATCTTGGAGAATTGTATCTGGATCATTTGGGAATTGAGGCCGAGAAGAACCTTGGGGAGACGTTATTTGAGATGAGCCTGGAGGAGGCGGCAGATTATCTGATCTCACATTATAACCTGGAGAAGACAGTGGAAGAGGTTGTACAGGGACTGAATAAGGAAGTGGAAGATTATTATGCAAAACGAGTTCCATTGAAAGAAGGGGTTCGTCAGTATTTGGAGGAATTCAGAGAGCGGAAGATTCCTATGGTGATCGCAACAACCGGTGACCGGAAGAATGCAGAAGCAGCTCTGAGCAGATTGAAGGTATTACCTTATTTTCAAGGAGTTTTTACAGCATCTGAGATCGGAAGCGGTAAGGATCAGCCAGATATTTATTTTGCAGCACTTTTGCAGCTGGATACGGAGCCGGAACAGACCTGGGTGTTTGAAGATACTTACCAGGCTTTGAGAACGGCAAAGCATGCGGGATTTAAGACAGTAGCAGTTTATGATAAGGCAAATGACAAGAATCTGGCGCAGATCTGGAATACGGCAGATATCTATTTGCCGGAATTTGATGATTTTAATGTTTTTTGGAACAGGGTGTCTGAGGAAGAGAAAGAACAGTTGCTGATTGTAGAATAAGAGGAGAATGAAAAAGCAGATTCGAATTCAAAGGAGAGATGCTCCGGTAGAATTCGAATCTGCTTTTTATCATATAATTGGCTGGTCTGTCTTGTGTTTAGAGAAGGTGGATGCCGGCATCAGCAGCAGCTTCAACTACATTTTCAGGCCAGAGGGAAGACTGTACTTCACCGATATGAGCCTTTCTTAAGTAATACATACAGATACGGGACTGTCCAATACCGCCGCCGACTGTATATGGAAGCTCGCCGTTGAGCAGTGCCTTCTGGAATGGAAGTTCTGCACGATCTTCACATCCGGCTTCTTTGAGCTGTGCCTTTAACGAGTCTTCGTCAACACGGATTCCCATAGAAGAGAGTTCAAGACCGATGTCAAGAACCGGATAGTAAACGATAATGTCACCGTTCAGCTCCCAGTCATCATAGTCCGGTGCACGGCCGTCATGTCTTTCGCCGGAAGCAAGTACGCCACCAATCTTGGAGATAAACACTGCGCCTTTTTCCTTCGCAATCGCTTTTTCACGTTCTTTGGTAGTAAGATCCGGATAAAGGTCTTCCAGCTCCTGTGTAGTGATGAAAAAGATATCATCAGGAAGAAGAGGATCAATATAGTTGTAACGTCTGGAAATGTATTCTTCTGTATCTTTCAGAGCCCGGTAGACTTTGCGGACAGTATACTGAAGTGTCTCTGTGTTACGTTCTTCCTTAGAAATTACTTTTTCCCAGTCCCACTGGTCAACATACAGAGAGTGGATGTTGTCTGTATCTTCATCACGACGTATCGCACTCATATCTGTGTAAAGTCCTTCGCCGGAATGGAAATTATAATTCTTCAATGCATATCTCTTCCATTTTGCAAGAGAATGAACGATCTCTGCAACAGAACCATCCTGTTCTTTGATGTCAAAGGAAACCGGACGTTCAACACCGTTTAAGTTATCATTCAGACCAGATTCTGGACGGACAAACAGTGGTGCTGACACTCGTGTCAGGTGGAGATTCTTTGCTAGAGCACGCTCGAAGTGGTCTTTCACTTCTTTGATGGCTACTTCTGTCTCACGAATTGTAAGAGGGGAATGATAGCCAGCAGGTATTCTTAACTGTTCCATAATAAACTCCTTTATGTTAGCATTTCATTGCTGTTCATAGTATTATGCGGTCAGCAATAGCATTTCTCTTCTATTTTAAGTGGAGAAGAATAAGAAGTCAATGGAAAGGTGAAATGAACACTTGTAATCAGTAAAAAAAATTGCTAAAATGAGCAGTAGTGAGTAATAAATAGTAAGGGACGAAGGTGTAAATAATGAATGTAAATGATATGATTGATACAATTCTGAATTTTGACCTGGATGTTGTTCTGGCTGGACTTAATGAAAGCAGTCATCATTTGAGTCAGATGGAATTTGTTTCTCTGATCGTTATAACGGTCGGAGCAGTACTGTTATGTCTGACGGGGCTGAAGTTAGTACGTTTTTGGTCTGTGATCGCAGGATTGTCGGCAGGATGTGCAGCTGGAATTGCGGTCGGAGTGATTGCAGGTCTAGATCAGATGATCTCATTGGCGGCGGGAGCAGGTGTGGGACTTGTATTGGCGGTGCTTGGTGCATGGAAGAAGCAGATTGGTGGATTTGTGACTGTAGCGGTACTCGTTTTTGTTGTCAGTGTACATTTGATGAAACCACAGGATTTTATTATGTATGGAATCTGTGCGGGTATTGGTCTTGTGTGTGCATTGCTTTCTATTAAGTTTCATAACTTTATGCTGATTGCTTCTTCTTCTGTATTTGGAGCAATGGCAGCGGGCAGCAGTATCTTTTATCTGCAGCCATATAAAAACGGAATGATTCATGTGGCACTTTGTGTTGCAATTGGTGTACTTAGTATCTGGATCCAGCTTCTTTTGGAATCCGGAAAACGTAAGAAAAAGAATTTACTTAAAGCTGCAGAGATCCGTGAAGAACATTCTACAGAAAATGAAGTCGAGAAGGCAAGGGCACTGGTTGAGAATCTGGATGATTTTGATGAGCTGGATGAGATTATCGAGAGTCTTCCGGAAAATGTCCGGAAAGAAGACAAGGGCACAACAGTTGTCAGCATGGATGAATTTGATGATCTTGAAGATGATCTGGAAGAGGATGAAGTGGAGAACTTTAAAGAAGAGAAGTTTGATGTAGACGAGGAAGATTGGGAGGAAGACGTCGAAATTGAAGTAACTGCTGATGAGGCAGATGCGACAGAGGATTATGATTTTGATGAAGATCCGGATGACTTAGATGACTTGAATGATCTGGAAAATCTGGATGACTTAGATGATTTGGAAGATCTGGATGATTTAGATTATCTCGATGACGATGATGATATCGAGTTTCTGGATGAAGATGAGTAGATAAAAAAGCTATCGATTACAATAACTTAACACATACCTGTGTTGTTATCGTAGTCGATAGCTTTTGTATTATCTTACTGCTGTAAATACTCCGCGGAGATCATGGATTACATGTCTTGGACATTTTACAGAGCACATTCCACAGCTTAAGCAGATGTCTTCCTGGATTAGTGCGCAATTATCTTCTACATGAATTGCACCTGCAGTACATGTTTTTTCACAAATACCGCATCCAATACAACTGACTTCACACTGTTTACGTGCAACAGCTCCTTTTTCTTTGTTAGAGCATTTTACTACAATGTAGTTTGCACATTCGTGAATTTTGATCAGGTTCTGTGGACAGACTTTTGCACACTGTCCACAGGCAATACATTTTTCTTCGTCTACTTCGGCAACGCCATATTCATTCATGGAAATTGCGCCAAATTTACATTTTTCTATACAGGCTCCACATCCGATGCAGCCATCTTTGCATCCACCGTCTTCAGAGCCGGCTGCGCGGCAGCCACCGTTACAGGCAACCAGAGCTGCCCGGTAAGGAAATCTCTTTTTAATTGCCATGATTATTTCTTCCTTTCGTATGGTGTGTTAGAAAGAGGAAGGCTGTAGCGTCTTTCTCCGTCAAATCTGCAATATGCATCCGCGATTGCAGGAGCAGTAGGGATGGATGTGATCTCTCCGATACCGATTGCTCCACAGGCAACATCCAGACCAGGTTTATCAATAACGATTGCTTCAATCTCAGGAACTTCGTGAGAACGGAAAAGTCCTAAGGAACCATATTTGTCAATTGGTTTACAGTTTTCATCGATTGGATACTGCTCTCTGAGTGCATATCCCATTGACATTACAACACCGCCTTCAATCTGACCTTCGCAGGAGAGAGGGTTGACAGCTTTACCAACATCATGTGCGGCAATCATTTTCTCAATCTTACCTGTCTTAGGATCAAGGATGCAGACCTGAGTTGCATATCCATAAGCAACGTGAGATATCGGATTAGGCACATCTGCACCAAGTGGATGAGTCTTAGCGAGATACTCTCCGTAGAAAGTTTCTCCAATCATATCTTTCATGGACTTACCGCTGTTTTTCGCTTCCATGAATTTTTCACATGCTCTGCGGCACGCTTCACCAGTTACAAGTGTCTGACGAGAACCGGAAGTTGTACCGGAATCAGGTGAAATCCATGTGTTGCTTCGCTCATAGACGATATCATCATGGGAAAGATCTGTATTTGTAACGATCATCTGTACAAGTACAGTACCAAGTCCCTGACCGATACAGGAAGCACCAGTGAAGATGTGAAGTTTTTCATCTTCTTCAACAATTAATTTTACACGTCCTGTATCCGGGATACCAACACCAACACCGGCATTCTTCATAGCACAACCAAGGCCAACAGCCTTACCGGCCGCAAGTGCAGCATCATACTCTTCTTTGACAGCCTCCAGTGTCTCTACAAGACCTGTAGAGTTATCTACAATCTGTCCGTTCGGAAGTACTTCGCCTGGGCGGATCGCATTGCGGTAATGAATCTCCCAAGGCGTAATGCCTACCTTGTCAGCCATCATGTTCAGAAGTGTCTCTGTTGCGAAACAAGTCTGTGTAACACCAAATCCGCGGAATGCTCCGGCAGGTGGGTTATTTGTATAGTAAGCAGTTCCTTCAATTTCAAAGTTTTCATAATGATAAGGTCCTGCTGCATGTGTACATGCACGTTCAAGAACCGGGCCACCAAGAGAAGCGAATGCACCTGTGTCAGATTTAACAATCGCTTTTACACCCTGGATCACTCCGTTCTCATCGCATCCCATTGTCATATCCATGTAGAATGGGTGACGTTTCGGATGAACAAGCAAGGATTCCGCTCTGGATAATTTCATCTTGATCGGTTTCTTTGTTACGTAAGTAAGCAATGCACTTAAATGCTGAACAGTCATGTCCTCTTTACCACCGAAACCACCGCCGACTAATGCGTTCTGAACCTTTACTTTATCTGTTCCAAGCATAAGCGTAACTTCGTGTAGTGTCTGGTGAGCGGACTGGTCTGTTGAATATACGAAAATGTCACCGTCTTCATCATAGAAAGAAACAGCACATTCCGGTTCAAGGAAAGCATGCTCAGTCCAAGGTGTCTCAAAGTGATGTGAGATCACGTACTTGGAATTCTTGATTGCTTCTTCCGCATTTCCGCGGCTGATGTGCTTATAAGCACATACGTTAGTCTCTTCTTCATCATAAACAAGAGGTGCATCCGGAGCGGCAGCTTCTTCCACTGTATGCACATGAGGAAGTACTTCATATTCAACTTTAATAAGTTTCTTTGCTTTTTCTACAGTTGCCATGTCAGTTGCAGCTACAAGGGCAATTGCATCTCCGAGATAATGAGTCAGTCCACCAACCGGAATCAGTGAATACTGATCATGTTTTAAGTGTCCGATCTTATTCTCCCCAGGAATATCATCGGCTGTTACAACCGCTTCTACACCAGGCAGAGCCTCGGCAGCAGAGGTATCAATAGAAAGTACGCGAGCTCGTGGATATTTACTACGAAGAGCAGCGCCATAGAGCATTCCTTCCGGATAATAGTCATCTGGATATTTACCTGTTCCAAGCACTTTTTCTTCAACATCTATACGAGAAACACGGGAACCAAGAGTCCAGCTAGGATCTCCGTCATCTGGTAAAACTCCTTCTTTCAGAATCTTAGCTGCCAGACGTACCGCGTCCATGATCTTGACATATCCTGTACAGCGGCAATAGTTGTTGCGCAGCGCATAGCGAATCTCATCATCGGTTGGTTCCGGATTTACATCCAAAAGTGCTTTTGTGCACATAACCATACCAGGAATACAGAATCCGCACTGTACAGCGCCTGCCTTCCCGTAAGCATAAGTGTAAACTTTCTGTTCCCAATCAGAAAGCCCCTCGACTGTGATGACATTCTTTCCGGCCAATGAATCTGTGTCAGGTACGCAGGATTTGCAAGTCTGTCCATCAATGATAACAGTACAGGCTCCACAAGCGCCTTCGCTGCAACCATCCTTTGCAGAGGTAATGTGCAGTTCATCACGCAGGAACCGTAACAGTTTCTGATTCTTTGAGGGTGAGACTTCCTGACCATTTACTATAAATGATGCCATGTCAGTTACTCCTTTCTTTGTGACAAAATCCCCAAAGAAAAATCTTTGAGGAGTATGTGTTTGTTGTGTATTTTTAATTATATAAAGATACCTATGGTTACATTTTATCACATATTCAACAAAAAGCAACAACTATTCTAAAAAAAAATTTGACACCTAAAAATATTTTAGATATATGATATAAAAAATGCATATCAGGACAAAAAAGGGAAGTATCGCAAAATGATACTCCCTTGTAATTATCTTATATAAATTGTTCTTAGAAACCAAAAAGATTTACAACGCGATTTTAATTATCGTGTTCTTCTTCAAATGGATCGTCGTAATCATCTTCATCATCGTAATCATCTCCACCGCGGGAAGCAATTGCGAGAATCAGTGAAATAACAGCAAGTACACCACTTACACCGGCTAAAATCAGAAGCTCGAATTCATCTCCATGTTTCAGGAAAGCAAAAACAGCACTACCGATATAGACAATCATCGGGATAAGGAATGCAAAAAGTGTATCACGGTTATTCATGATGAAGTATAACAGTGCAGTGACAAGCATACAAAGAGCAACAATGACATAATTCATGCCTGGAGCAGAAGTTACGTCAGCTCCTGATGTGCTGAGTCCTGTTACGAAACCTTTATAAATACAGAAACCAAATGCAAGCAGGGAAATGATTCCAAGGATAATGCGCCCAAGTCTGAAACGTGGATATTCGTCTACATATTCATATTCATCATCATCTTCATCATCAGAGGATTTCTCATCATCATAGTCATCCATTTTTCTGGATTTTACATCTTCTTTTGCTTTCGCAGTTTCGGCTTCCTCTTTCTTTTTCTTCTTGGCAGCTTTACTGTCAGGATCAGTTGCAAGCATATCTTCGTATCCCTTGCGAACTGCTTTTTCACGCTTATCACGGATCTCTTCCGCTGGAATATTCCCATATTTCTGCTCTTCGGAATCATCAGTAGCATCAGTGGGAGCAGTGGCAGCTTTCTGTGCAGCGGCTTTGCGTGCTCTGGCTCTCTCCTTAAGGATACGCTCAGCTTCCTCTTCTGAAATCCCTTTGTCAGCAGCAAGGCGGGCAATCGCTTCTTTGCGGGCGCGGGCTTTTGCTTCTCTGCGGGCAGCTCGTTTCTCTTCAGCGGCACGGGCGGCAGCCTCAGCTTTCGCTTTTTCTTCAGCGGCACGGGCAGCAGCTTCGGCTTTCGCTTTTTCTTCAGCAGCACGAGCGGCAGCTTCAGCTTTCGCTTTCTCTTCAGCAGCGCGGGCTTCAGCCTCAGCTTTTGCCTTCTCTTCAGCGGCACGAGCCTCAGCCTCAGCTTTTGCTTTCTCTTCTGCGGCTTTCTTGGCAGCGATCTTCTTTGCACGTTGTTTATCAAGGTTCCATTGCTTTTTACAGCTATGGCAGATTGCATATTCATTAAAGATTGGATCCCCGTTTTCGCTGGTGCCAATCTGCTTATTCTGCAAATCCAGGTCTTTTCCACATATTGGGCACTTCATATTAATCATGTACTCCTCTCTTTTGTATCAAAATATTTATAACAGATTTATTATAGCATCTTAAAAGAGGAAGAACAACGAAAAAAGTGTGTTTTACATAAAATGTTTTAGAAAAACTCAAAATTGCGCAAGAATTTAGTTTAAATTCATAAGAAATGGTGGACTTTAAAAATTTAATGTGTTAAAATCAAAAAGTGGCCTGAGAAGGCAAAAGGTATTGTTATGGTTTATGGTATGCCGTAAGCCATCGTATAATTAGCCGGTTGAGAAGGAGATTGTTTCGTATGAGTAAGAAGATCAGAACCGAGGCAGTAGATTATTTGTTTCAGGCAATCTTAAGCCTTGAGAATAAAGAAGAGTGTTATACATTTTTTGAAGACATCTGTACGATCAATGAGCTGCTTTCATTGTCACAGAGATTTGAAGTGGCAAGAATGCTCCGTGAACAGAAGACATATCTGGAGATCGCGGAGAAGACAGGAGCATCCACTGCGACAATCAGTCGTGTGAACCGTTCTCTTAATTATGGGAATGACGGATATGATATGGTTTTCAAACGTGTAGGGCTTGCTGAGGAAGAGAATGGAACGGAAGAATAACACTTAAGAATTAAGCTTACAATAAAATACCTTTTATCAATCAAAAGATACAGCTTGCGGAAGATCCTGATAAAGTCTTTCGCAGGCTGTATCTTGTTTTAAACAGAAATGTTTATTTCCCTTTCTTTTTCTCTTCGTTTTTTGAAGACTTGGAAGAGAGGTCATCAATGATCCGTTCAATGATCATTTTCTTGATATATACATCAAAACTCAAGCTGCATATAAATGCAAACTGCTGTAAGATCTCCTTATCTTCGCCATCAGCAAGATGAGTGAAAGTCTCAGCAGATTTCTCATAAGTAGCAGTTACATTCTCTTTGATGGAATCCAGCTGTTCTTTTTCAATCTTGCAGACTTCTTTGTAAATATCCGCTAATTCAAAAGAGCTTCCATCCGGAAAATATTTCTCTGTGAGCGGTGCAAGAACTGTCTCAATATCTTTGATTGAAAGGATATTTTTAAAATAATAAATGAAGACCAGAAGGAGCAGGTGCTCTCTGGAATACTTCTTCTTCACCGGGGGTGGAAGAAGATTGTTCTTCGTATAATTATTGATCATGGTCTTTGTCAGGATCTTATCATCAGGGTAACGTTTGGTCGAAGCCAGCTGCTCATCCATAAAAGTAGTTACTTGATCCATGTAAAGATCAATATTCGGAACATCGCCGGGATGCACATAACTTAAAGAAGAAAGTTCTTCCAAAATGCTGTTTAACAGATTACTTGTGTCTATATTCATGTTATCACCTCAATACATTTATTATATAGTATTTAAAACTAGATAGCAAGCAAAAGATAAGAGGGCCGGAAAATGTAGTTGACAAACAGGAACGTGTGTTTGATAATGGGAATACATTTACAGATATCTTTATAACTTTAAAGGAGTGGAAAGATGAGCATTTATGATAAATTAAATGAACCACAGAGAGAGGCTGTTTACCACACGGACGGTCCTCTTCTAATCCTTGCCGGAGCCGGTTCAGGAAAAACAAGAGTTCTGACGCACAGGATCGCATATCTGATCGGAGAACGTGGCGTGAACCCATGGAATATCCTTGCAATCACATTTACGAACAAAGCGGCAGAAGAGATGCGCCAGCGTGTGGATAACCTTGTCGGTTTTGGAGCAGAAAGTGTATGGGTGAGCACATTTCATTCTGCATGTGTGCGTATTTTGAGAAGATTTATTGACAGATTAGGGTATGAGAATCATTTTACTATATATGATACAGATGATCAGAAGACATTAATTAAGGAAGTCTGTCGGAAAGTAGATGTGGATACGAAAGTGTTTAAAGAAAGAAGTCTGCTTTCAGCAATTTCATCTGCCAAGAATGAGATGATCCTTCCAGATGAATTTGAACTGAATGCCGGAGGAGACTTTGCAAAGATGAAGATTGCCAAGGTTTACCGTGAGTATGAGGCGCAGATGAGAGCGAATAATGCACTGGATTTTGATGATCTGCTTGTAAAGACAGTACAGCTTTTGCAGACACAGCCGGATGTGCTTGAGAGTTATCAGGAAAGATTCCGCTATATTATGGTAGATGAATATCAGGATACAAATACAGTCCAGTTTCAGCTGGTAAGCCTTCTTGCAGGAAAATATAAGAATCTTTGTGTCGTTGGAGATGATGACCAGTCAATCTACAAGTTCCGTGGAGCGAATATCCGGAATATTCTTGACTTTGAGCATGAATTTCCGGATGCAAAGGTGATCAAACTGGAGCAGAACTACAGATCTACAGGGAATATTCTGAATGCAGCGAACAGTGTGATCGCGAATAACCGCGGAAGAAAGGAGAAATCACTTTGGACGGAGAACGGAGAAGGCGAACTGATTCGTCTGCGTCAGTTTGATACGGCGTTTGATGAGGCAGATTTCATTGGTGAAGATATCAAAAGTGCTGTCAGACAGGGAGGTTCCTATAATGACAGTGCAGTTCTTTATCGTACGAATGCACAATCCCGTCTGCTGGAAGAGAAATTTATTGCCATGAATATTCCTTATAAGATTGTCGGCGGTGTAAATTTCTATGCGAGAAGAGAGATCAAGGATCTTCTTGCTTATCTCAAGACAATCGACAATGGATGTGATGATGTTGCGGTTAGAAGAATCATTAATGTCCCAAAGAGAGGAATCGGTCTTACAACAATTAACCGGATTCAGGAGTCTGCAACAGAACGTGGAATTGGTTTTTATGAGGCATTACTGGCACCGGGGCTGATCGCAGGAGTGGGAAGAAGTGCAACAAAACTGGACTCTTTTGCGGCATTGATCGAGTATTTTAAGACGTTGGCAGAAGAGATGAACATCACAGATCTTTTACAGGAAGTGATTGAGAAGACAGGATATATAGAAAGCCTTGAAAATGAAGATAAAGAAGAGGCGAAAACAAGAAAAGAGAATATAGACGAGCTGATCAGTAAAGCGGCAACTTATGAGGAAAGTTGTCAGGATAAAGATGAAAAGGCAACATTGAGCGGATTCCTTGAAGAAGTTGCTTTGGTTGCGGATATTGACAGTCTGGATGAAGACCAGGAATATGTTGTTCTGATGACTTTACATAGTGCAAAGGGACTTGAATTTCCACGTGTTTATCTTGCAGGGATGGAAGATGGGCTTTTCCCGGGATATATGAGTATTAATGCAGGAGACAGAGAAGAACTGGAAGAAGAGCGGAGACTTTGTTATGTTGGAATCACAAGGGCAGAGCAGGAACTGACTTTGACAAGTGCGCGCAGAAGAATGGTGCACGGTGAGACACAGTACAATCCGATGTCAAGATTTGTGAAAGAGATCCCGAGGGAACTGCTTGATACAGGAAACAAGAAGTTTACCCAGGAGACGGAGATGCCAGCACAGCAGAATACATATGCACGTGCCAGGGAAGCGTTCAGGGCACAGGCATTTGGAGGAACATTTGGCGGAATGACACCTGCGAAGAATCAGGGGACAGGTAAGCCACTTACAGGAAATCAGGCACTGGCATCCCTGCAGAAAGGCAGTCAGCTGGCAGCAGGTGGGAATGGTCCACTTGGATATGAGGCCGGAGACCGTGTGCGTCATGTGAAGTTTGGGGAAGGAACAGTAACGGATATCAAAGAAGGTGGACGAGATCACGAGGTTACGATTGAATTTGACAGTGTCGGAACACGCAAGATGTTTGCAAAATTTGCCAAGCTTGTAAAGGTATGAGAAAGTTATAAAAAAATGATAAATCAGTAGTAATATGAATCGTCAGGTGTTATAATAAACACAGATTATCTGTCACCGCAAAAGGTGAAGAAAGGACGTGTTAATATGAACAAGAGAATAGAAGACATCATTGCAGAAACAAGATTGAACGAGATTCTTCATAAGAATGAGGCTGAGAAGCAGAAGAACACAGTAATCTGGACACTAGCTATCATCGGAGCAGTAGCAGCAGTAGCTGCAATCGCTTATGCAGTATATCGTTTCGTATCACCGGATTATCTTGATGATTTTGAAGATGATTTTGATGACGATTTTGATGATTACTTCAGCGAGGATGATCAGGTATAATTCTTGAGTGAATTGCAAAAGTGCAGACAGGGTGTGAGAAGAAACCATCCTGTCTGTTTTTCTGTTAAAAATAGATTAGAATTGATAGGAGAAAAGGATGAAAAAAGGTCAGATCTACGAAGGGATTATTGAACGTGTAGATTTCCCAAACAAGGGGATTGTATTTGTTCCGGAGGAAGAACAGTATGTTATTGTGAAAAATGGGATTCCGGGACAGAAGATCCGTTTTATGATAAACAAGTTTAAAAGAGGAAATGCAGAAGGAAGACTTCTTGAAGTGTTGGAGAAATCTCCACTGGAGACAAGGGAGCCGGTCTGCAGTATCTTTCCTGCCTGTGGTGGCTGTATGTATCAGACAATGCCATACGAAGAACAGGTGCAGATGAAAGAAGGACAGATCCGCAGAATCATGGATCCGGTAGTAAAAGGTGAATATGTTTTTGAAGGCGTGAAGTACAGTCCGAAGGAATTCCATTATCGTAATAAAATGGAATTTTCTTTTGGAGATGAATTCAAAGACGGTCGGTTATCTCTCGGTCTTCATAAAAAAGGAAGTACTTATGATGTACTGACAGCAGGAGACTGTCAGCTTGTCCATGAAGATATGGATAAGATTCTCCTTTGTGTGCTGAATTATTTCAAAGAAAGAAATGTAAGTTATTACAAGAAAATGCAGCATGTCGGTTATCTTCGCCATCTTCTTCTGAGACGAGGCGATACAACAGGCGAGATTCTTGTGAATCTTGTAACGACAACGCAGGAAGAATATGACTTAACTCCATTAGTAGAAGAACTTCTGGCATTAGAATTAGAAGGAAAGATTGTTGGAATCCTTCATATATTGAATGATTCTCTGTCCGATGTCGTGAAGAGTGATGAGACAAGAATTCTTTATGGACAGGACTTCTTTTACGAGAAGCTTCTCGGACTGGAATTCAAGATTACACCATTTTCCTTCTTCCAGCCAAACTCAAAAGGTGCAGAAGTGCTGTACGAGACTGTAAGAGAATATATCGGAGATATCGATAATCAGGTTGTATTTGATCTGTTCAGCGGAACAGGAACAATTGGTCAGGTACTTGCTCCGGTTGCGAAGAAAGTGATCGGTGTTGAGATTATTGAAGAAGCAGTCGAGGCGGCAAAAGAAAATGCTGTCCGAAATGGACTTTCCAATTGTAAATTCATTGCAGGCGATGTGTTTAAAGTGCTTGATGAGATTGAAGAGAAGCCGGATGTGATCGTACTGGATCCGCCGAGAGACGGAATCCATCCGAAGGCACTCCCGAAGATTTTGAATTATGGGGTGGATAAGATTGTATATATTTCCTGTAAGATGACCAGTCTGGCACGTGATCTGGAGATGATGCAGCTGGCGGGATATCGTGTGGAGAAGATGACGGCGGTGGATCAGTTCTGTGAGACGGTGCATGTGGAAGTCGTGTGTTGTCTACATCGGGTGAATTCGTAGAAGTCCTTAATTTCCGTGAAGACAATGAGGAGAGTTCCGAAGAAACAACTGGCTGTAAAGCCAGTGTTTATGCGGAATTTGACGAATGTACGCGATCTGAGAATTTCATAGAAATTCTCAGATTCAGGCACTTTGCGAGGTATATGAGTTTCACACCAACAGGCAAACAGGGCAAGAAAAACCGAAAGGACGCTTGTTTTCAGAACTTCTGGAAGATGAGTGTCCTTTTCTTTTATTCAAAGGCTAAGGAGAAAATAAAAAATGGCAATGAAGAAAGAAATGTGTTCATCAGAGAATCACGAGCCGGGTGCAGATGCTTCGTAAGGCAAATCCCGATATGGAGGAAACAGCCATTCCAGTTGAACTTGTGACCTGTTCCGACAGTAGATTTTTAGGTGTTTTTGGAGAGAAAACCGTAAATGTTCTGGAAGTCAATTTGATGTTGGACGGTATCCTGTAACTAGCGCTCTCCAAAGATGAGCAGAAGATTTCGGACTTCTGCTCATCTTTATACAATCTTAATTTCAAAACAAACTTACTTACGCCCATTTAATACAAATAAAGATAGAATAAAGGCAATATAAAAAAGAAATTAAGATTATGGGGATATAGTTATGCAACAGACAAACAGATCAAGACATCGACATATAACATCATTTCAAGTGATTAGTTTAGGGTTTTTATCCGTGATTCTCTTAGGCAGTCTGCTTTTGATGCTGCCGATTGCTACAAAAAGCGGTCAGTGTACCTCCTTTTTGGATGCTTTGTTTACCGCAACTTCTGCGGTTTGTGTGACGGGACTGGTTGTTAATGATACGGCAACCTACTGGTCTTTATTTGGCCAAGGAGTTATTTTACTGCTGATTCAAATCGGAGGTATGGGAATTATTACGATTGCTATTGCGATTGCTGTTGTTTCCGGACGCAAAATCGGGTTGATGCAGCGAAGTACCATGCAAGAGGCAATTTCGGCTCCAACAGTGGGTGGTATTGTGCGGAGAACGCAATTTATTATTCGGACTACTATTCTTATCGAAATCATTGGTGCGGCTCTTTTAGCCCCTGTTTTTTGCAGGGACTTTGGGGTTTGGAAAGGAATATGGTATTCGTTGTTCCATTCTATTTCTGCTTTTTGCAATGCAGGATTTGATCTAATCGGTATAAGAACCCCTTTTTCCTCGTTGACCTCTTATTCTGTACAGCCGATTGTAAATCTTGTAATTATGATGCTGATTATTGCAGGAGGTATTGGATTCCTTACCTGGGAGGATATAAAGAATCATAAATGGCATTTAAAAAAATACAGAATGCAAAGCAAGGTGATTTTTATGGTAACAGGACTATTGATATTCTTACCGGCTCTTTACTTTTTTTATTTTGAGTTTTCAAATGTGCCTCTTACAGAAAGAGTATGGGTTTCTTTGTTTCAATCCGTTACGCCGAGAACAGCAGGATTCAATACGGCAGATTTGACTTTACTCAGTGAAGTTGGGCAAATGCTTATCATTATTCTGATGCTCATCGGTGGTTCGCCCGGTTCTACTGCAGGGGGTATGAAAACGACAACTCTTGCAGTGCTCGTTTCATCGGCATTATCTGTATTTAGAAAAAAGGAACACACTCATTTTTTTGGCAGACGAATTCCGGATGACACTATCAAAAATGCAGCTACGATTTTTTTGATGTATATTGTTTTATTCCTTGTCGGAGGAATGGTAATTAGCAGCACAGAAGATATTCCACTTATGACCGCTTTGTTTGAGACGGCGTCGGCAATCGGGACAGTAGGGTTATCGCTGGGAATAACTCCTGACCTGGGACTTGTTTCTCATATAATCTTGATTTGCTTGATGTTTTTGGGCAGAGTGGGCGGATTGACTTTGATTTTTGCCACCCTTTCTGAAAAAAAGCTTAACGGTTCAAAATATCCTCAGGAAAAAATCACAGTAGGTTAAAGGAGAATAAAAAATGAAATCAATATTACTTATCGGTCTGGGAAGATTCGGACGGCATATTGCTATAAAATTAGATGAATTGCACCATCAGGTGATGGCGGTAGATAAAGAAGATACCCGAGTTGATGCTGTACTTCCCTTTGTAACCAACGCTCAGATTGGGGATGCGACTAGTGAGGATTTTTTAAGTTCGCTTGGTGTTGGGAATTTTGATGTTTGTATTGTGGCAATTGGAGATGATTTTCAGAATTCATTGGAAGTAACGTCCCTTTTGAAGGAACTCGGTGCAAGAATGGTGGTGTCTCGTGCTTCTCGTGATGTTCATGCAAAATTTCTTTTAAGAAACGGCGCAGATGAAATTGTTTATCCTGAAAGGCAACTTGCCGATTGGGTTGCGATCCGTTATAGTGCTGATCATATTCTCGACTACATAGAACTAGATGAAGAACATGCAATCTTTGAAATATCTATACCGGGAGAATGGATAGGAAAAACAATCGGTCAGTTGGATATACGAAAAAAATATGACATCAATATTATGGCGCTGAAAACAAATGATATTATGAATTTGAAAATAAGTTCCGATACGCAGTTGTTAAAGGACAGTACCATGCTTGTTCTTGGGGAGACGAAACATATTCAAAAATGTTTTCATATTTAATTTTTGAAAGAAGTTGGTGATATGAAAGACTTTGTTTTACTTATAGTGGTATTGGCAGCATTTGTTTATGGTTATTTTCTTATGGGAAAACTGGATAAATTTCTCGAGGAAAATGAATCCCAAAAACATATTTCAGGTTCTAAGCTTAGGATTGGATTTGAAACACCTGCAATCATAGATTCTATTGCAGATCTATTAGAACAATTTTCAAGCGAATACCCAAACTATGAGCTGGACCTGTTCTACGGTTCTGTAAGTGAAATAATAAATGGGCTGGGAAATAATAAACTTGATTTTGGCTTTATCATAGAAAATTCTAACGATATTTTGAAAGATGAGTATTGTTCCTTATCCCTTCAAATAAAGCAAAGTGTCATTACTCCAGGCTCTATAGACATTGCGGTACATCCCATCAACACGATTGAGAAACCAGCGAGAGTGATATGGCAAAATGACATTAATTGTATGAAGGGTCTATTTGTCGAAAAATTGCGTGATTTTTCGGAGCGTTTTCTGCTTTCGGCTACACGCCCGAATGGAAAAAAAGAAGAAAAGGTGGTATAATCTTTATATAATGTTTTTTGCACAGGGAGGTGACCGTATGGGCGAAAACAGACACAATCCGGATCAGTTATTAAAGGCAATCCAAGCCGATGAAGAAAATCGGAATAAAGGACATTTGAAAATCTTTTTCGGATATGCGGCTGGTGTGGGTAAAACCTACGCAATGTTGGAAGCGGCTCATATGGCAAAACAGCAGGGAATTGACGTGGTAGCCGGTTATATAGAACCCCACGCACACCCCAAAACAGCAGCTCTTTTGAATGGCTTAGAAGTTCTTCCTACAAGAGAAGTTCTCTATAATGGTATGATACTGAACGAATTCGACATTGACATGGCACTGAAAAGAAAACCACAGCTTATCCTTGTGGATGAACTTGCTCATACGAATGCCGAAGGATGCCGTCATGCAAAACGGTATCAGGACATTAAGGAACTTTTGAATGCAGGGATTGATGTCTATACGACTGTCAATGTTCAGCATATTGAAAGTCTTTGTGATACAGTTTCATCCATTACGGAGATTGTTGTACAGGAACGCATTCCGGATTCTCTGTTTGATAATGCAGATCAGGTTAAATTAATGGATATTGAACCACAGGATTTGATCGACCGTTTGAATACAGGAAATGTATACAGACAGACACAGGCAAAACAGGTGGTAGAAAATTTTTTCACAATAGAAAATTTGACAGCTCTTCGGGAGATTGCACTGCGGCGATGTGCGGACAGGGTGAATATCCTCACAGAAAATGCCCGCATTAAAAATCATGGAGATTATCATACAGACGAACATATTCTTGTTTGTCTATCTTCTTCTCCATCTAATGCAAAAATTATCCGTACCGCCGCAAGAATGGCTTCTGCTTTCAAAGGAAAGTTTACGGCTCTGTTTGTAGAAACACAGGAATTTTCAGTGATGAGCGAGGAAAATATAAAACGCCTTCGTTCAAATGTTCGTCTTGCTGAGCAGCTTGGGGCAAAAATTGAAACAGTTTATGGAGAAGATATTCCGTTTCAGATTGCGGAATTTGCCCGTTTGTCCGGTGCGTCAAAGATTGTGATCGGGCGAAGTTCTGCTACAAAACGGCATTTGCTCAGCAAACCGACACTGACAGAAAAACTGATTGATTATGCCCCTAACTTGGATGTGCATATTATTCCGGATACGGTTTCTAATGCTGCAGTGTATCAGTTAAGAGGGGGCACGAAAAAGAACCATATCGTCTTCTCTGCCACTGATACATTAAAATCTACTGCGATTCTGATTTTATCCAGTTTAGTCGGAATGATTTTCCATAATCTTGGATTTGGCGAAGCAAATATTATTACTGTTTTTGTTTTAGGCGTTCTTGTCACCGCTGTCATCACGAAACATCAGGTATACAGCCTAATTTCCTCGATTGTAAGTGTTTTGGTCTTTAATTTCCTGTTTACGGAACCTCAATTTACCTTGCAGGCGTATGATCAGGGTTATCCTGTTACCTTTATTATCATGTTTTTGGCGGCATTTTTAACCGGTTCTCTTGCTATACGGATTAAAAACCAAGCAAAACAGGCGGCACAATCTGCTTACCGTACCAAAGTGTTATTTGATACAAACCAGCTATTGCAACAGGCAAAAGATAAAAATGAAATTGTATCTGCAACTTCAAATCAGCTCATTAAACTCTTGGGAAAAGATATCGTTTTTTATTTAGCTGATGGCGAAGTGTTGGATACGCCGCATATTTTTTCTGTAACTGAGGAAAATTTGGAATCATGTATTTCCGAAAATGAAAAGGCCGTTGCCGGCTGGGTATTGAAAAACAATAAACGTGCCGGAGCTACAACAGGAACGCTTTCCAATGCAAAATGCCTGTACCTTGCTGTTCGCAGCAGCAGTATGGTATATGGAGTTATTGGAATCGTGATGGGGGAAATACCTCTTGATCCATTTGAAAACAGTATTCTACTATCCATTCTCGGAGAATGTGCCCTGGCTTTGGAAAACGAGAAAAATGCCCGTGAGAAACAGGAGGCGGCCATTCTTGCAAAAAATGAACAGTTGCGAGCAAACCTGCTGCGTGCTATTTCACATGATTTGAGGACACCGCTGACATCCATTTCCGGTAATGCCAGCAATCTTTTGTCCAACAGCGATTCTTTTGATAATGATACAAAAAAGCAGCTGTACATGGATATTTATGATGATTCCATGTGGTTGATTAACCTTGTAGAAAACTTGCTGGCTGTAACCCGGATTGAAGAAGGACGGTTGAATCTCCGTATAACGGAAGATTTGATGGATGACGTGATCACAGAAGCGTTACATCATATTAACCGAAAGAGTGAAGAACATCATATTTCCGTTGAAAGCAAAGAAGAATTTCTTCTTGCAAAAATGGATGCAAAGCTTATTGTTCAGGTAATCATCAATATTGTTGATAATGCTATCAAATATACCCCTAAAAACTCTCATATTGTTATTCGGACAGAAAAGCGGGGAAAACAAGCGATCGTATCTATATCGGATGACGGAAACGGAATTGCTGACGAAATAAAGCCACGGATATTCGACATGTTCTATAGCGGTGCAAATCAAATTGCAGACAGCCGCCGAAGTTTAGGACTCGGATTATCTTTGTGCAAGTCCATTATTAACGCCCACGGCGGAGAACTTACTGTTTCAGATAATCTGCCGCACGGAACAGTATTTACATTTACATTACCGGCAGGGGAGGTCAAAGTATATGAATAAGTCACTAATATTAGTTGTAGAAGATGACACATCTGTCAGAAATTTAATTACAACAACCTTAAAAGCACACGAATACCGATATCTGACGGCACCCGATGGTCAATCGGCAATTTTAGAAACATCTTCACACAATCCTGACATTGTTTTACTTGATTTAGGACTTCCTGATATAGATGGTGTTGAGATTATTAAAAAAATCCGTACTTGGTCAAACATGCCAATTATCGTAATCAGTGCTCGCAGTGAAGATACCGATAAAATTGATGCGTTGGATGCTGGCGCAGATGATTATTTAACAAAGCCATTTTCTGTTGAGGAACTGCTTGCCAGACTAAGAGTCACGCAAAGAAGGTTATCAATGATGCAAAATGTATCTCCTGCCGAAACGGTTGTTTTTGTAAACGGAAAACTTCGTGTAGATTATGCTGCAGGTTGTGCTTATTTGAATGAAGAAGAGTTGCATTTAACACCTATTGAATATAAGTTGCTTTGCCTGTTGACAAGAAATATAGGAAAAGTTCTGACCCATACTTTCATCACGCAAAGTATTTGGGGAAGTAGTTGGGATAATGATATTGCCTCCCTTCGTGTGTTTATGGCGACACTTCGTAAAAAAATCGAGAAAGAACCGAACTCTCCACAATATATCCAAACACACATTGGCGTGGGGTATCGGATGCTGAAAGTTGAGTGAACTTCACAACACCATAGTTAAAGTTGGAATATAAGCGTGAAGGATTTCAGGAAATGATCCGGAAGTGTCTGAACGGCGAAATGCTTCTGACAATTTTAAGTTCACTGGCACAGGAAGAAGTGGAATCCCTTTCCAGTAATGTGAAAATGGGATTACAGATGAAAATGAAACGGGGAGAACTGGTTGGATTTAACGGTTGTTTTGGTTATGATTATCATCAGGATACAAAGATGATTACTGTAAATGAAACAGAAGCAGAATGATTTATTTTATACATGTAGCTTGATCGACTATATTGCAAGAAAAACAAAAAATGTAAGAGCGGATATTGTGAATCAACTGGGAAAAGAGCGTATCGAAAAGATAGATGATTATAACAGCAGTTTGTATTATGAAAATCCATCGTATATATTTACCTGCTATGAAGAAAATAAAATGATATAAGACAGAAAATAATTGCTCCCACTTGCAAAATTCCCCCACACCCTGTATCATTTCAAAAGGAACAAAACGAAATAACAAGGAGTGGGTTTCATTGACAAAAGTCAGGAAAAAACCAAAGAAGAATATAACGAAAAACATAAATAAAAAATCATTCATACAAAATACACCAAACATCGCAGAAAAACTGGACAACGAGATGGTAGCATTCTTAGACACAGAATTCCTGACATCTCAGGTAAAGGGTGGACCGCCGGCGAAGCTTGTATCGGTTGGATTCGTGGTCTGCGGGAAAGATTTTGAGGAAGTGACAAGATTTCATTCTTATATTTATGCAGAGGATAAGCTGCATGACCGGTTTCAGGAAATGACCGGAATTGAGGAGGAAGATCTCTTAAGTGCGCCGGATTATGAACTGGTGATGGAAGAAGTCGCAGAGCAGTTGGAAGCATGGGAGGTATCAAGGGTCTATGTATGGGGACCGGATAAGTACGTGATACAGAGAGATCTCCTGGAATACCGCAAGGATGCATCGAAACGGACCAAAAAGATCGTGAACCGTATCCTTCGTATGACCAAAGATATAGAAGACATCTATTCGGCGAAACTGGATCTGCAGAGTGCCGGGATCGGAAGTCTGAAGATCCTTTGTGGGCTGGGAACGGAAGTCAGCCATAATGCACTGGATGATGCGGTAGATCTGAAGAATATCATTAAGCACATTGATCTGGAAGGATGTTCGGAGCATATGTTGCAGATTATGAAAAAGTATACGGCTGAGAAGGAAGTGTACTACAGACAGCGCAGATTCCGTGAAAAATGGGAAGATGTATCAGAAGAAATTCAGGAAAAGACGCTTGGTCTGCTGAAAGAGCTTGGAAAGGTAGATACAGTAGAAGCAAGAGCACTCAGGGATGACCTTATGGTCATGTGTACAGGAGAAGCCATATCATTTCCGACATTGGAAGAATATATCCGGAAAGAAGAAAAAGAATAAAATAAAAAGAAGTATTACAAACTTTAATAGTGAAATAACACAAAATAATACTAAAACAAAGATTACATTTTAGAAATAGTGTAAAAAAGAAGAAACTAATTCGTGATAAAAACGATAAATCAACAAAATTAACAGACAATTTTAAGCAAAATTGCAGATTGACGGAAATTAGTAAAACAGTTAGAATAATCACAAGTTCATAAAGAACAAGACAGACAAAGGCGTCGCGGTTCACATACCTGCGGCGCCTTTTCGTATGCTAAAGCTTTTTTGTATTTCATTTATCTGAAATATAAGAAACTATTTTCTAATTCATCCTGGGTAGGTTAGAAGGTCTGTCGGACGGAAGTGCAAGGGCGCATTACAAAAATCATTTGTAATGTGCCCTTACATTTTCAGTTATTAGAGGATCCAAAGAAAACTGTCTTATAGCAGATTTCAAAAATGGAACAGTAAGGAGGACCACAATTATGAAAAAGAAATTAGTAGTAGTTATGATGTGTGCAGCAATGGTGGCAATGCTTGGCGTAGGATGTGGAAGTAAATCAAGTGATGATTCTTCATCCAAATCCGAGACCAAGAAAACTCTGACAGAAGATGATATCAAAGACAGCATGAAAGGTGTAAAACTGAAAGTCGGAACAACCGGACTTTTCGGACCATTTTCTTATTATGATGAAGATGGAAAGACATTGATAGGATATGATCTGGATCTGATAAATGATTTGCAGGATCTGTTAGGATTTGAGATTGACGGAGGCATTCAGGCAATGGATTATTCGGCTCTCACAACCTCACTTGCAGAAAACAAACTGGATATGGGAGCTGCAGCACTTTGTGCAACAGATGAAAGAAAAGAAGTTATGAAGTTCTCAGATATCTATTGTGATTCCGGCCAGGTTGTTATGGTAAATAAATCAAATGACGAAGGAATCAAGAGTGTTGATGACCTGAAAGGTAAGAAAGTAGCCGTAGAAAAAGGAACAGCTTCTCATACGTATGCATCTAAGAACCTTTCTGATGCAGATCTGGAAGTACATGATACGATCACAACCGCATACGAATCTCTGGAACAGAAGAAAGTAGATGCAGTTATTCAGGACGGACCTGGAGCAAACTTCTATATTAAGACAACACCGGACAGCAATCTTGAAGTCGTAGGAGATGAATTCAATCAGGGCCAGGCACCATATTGTGTAGCAATTTCCAAAGAATGCAAATATTACGATGAGATCAATGCGGCTGTAAAAGTACTGATCAAAAATGGTACAACAGATGAATTGTATGCAAAATGGTGCGAATAGATCTTATGGATCATATTTGAAATGAACGAAAAAAACAACAGATAGGAAGAGATAGTATATGGATATGAAATTTTTGGATGTTTTACTCCCGATGATGTTTGAAGGATTAAAACTAACAGTATTGATCGCTGTAGTAGGTATCGGTATCGGATTCCTGATCGGAAGTCTCTGTGGATATTTATTACAGTCTAAGTATAAAGTAGGAAAAGCAATCGCTGAGGTTTACATTTGGATTATCAGAGCAACACCACTTATGGTGCAGGCACTTTACGGATATTTCGTAATTCCAAAATTGGTCGGCGTAGATATCAGCAGTACAATCGTCGGAATTGGGGTTATTGCATTGAACTCCGGAGCATTTATTTCTGAGATCGTCAAAGGAGCACTGATGGGAATTGATCCGGGACAGAAAGAAGCCGGAGCATCTCTTGGACTTACCAGTTCACAGACGATGCTCCACCTGATCATTCCTCCGGCATTCAAATCCGCCTTACCGGCCCTCTTTAACCAGTTTATTACATCCGTAAAGGATACGGCATTATTATCAGCCATTGCGGTAAATGAGATCACACATCAGGCACAGGCATATGCAGCTTTAAGCTTTAAAGCAATTCCTACATATACCGCACTGGCAGTGTTCTACTTGATAATACTTTCTATATTGATAATTGTTCAGAAACAGATTGAAAGAAAAATGAGGTGATTGATATGATTAAAATTAGCCATTTATCAAAGAAATTCGGAAACCTGGAAGTATTAAAAGATATCAACCTTGATATCGAGGAAGGAGAAGTTGTATGTATCATCGGACCATCCGGTTCCGGAAAAAGTACCTTCCTTCGATGCATCAACCAGTTGGAGAGTCCATCCGGAGGAATTGTAGAATACGAAGGAAAGAACCTGTTAGATAAGAAATGTGACATTCGTAAATTCCGTGAAGAGGTTGGTATGGTATTTCAGAGATTCAATCTGTTCCCATTAAAGACGGTTGCGGAGAATGTTATGATGGCACCGGTTCTTACCAAACATATGAACAAAGAAGAAGCGCATGAAAAAGCGCTGGAACTTTTGGATAAAGTCGGATTAAAAGATAAAGCAGATGTCTATCCAAGTACACTTTCCGGAGGACAGCAGCAGCGAGTTGCCATAGCAAGAGCACTTGCAATGGAACCGAAAGCACTTCTTTTTGATGAACCGACATCCGCACTGGATCCGGAACTGGTAGGTGATGTACTGGATGTTATGAAATCCCTGGCAAAAGAAGGAATGACGATGATCGTTGTGACACATGAGATGGGATTTGCCCGTGATGTGGCAGACAGAGTTATCTTCATGGCTGATGGATATGTAGTAGAAGAAGGAAAGCCAGAACGCATCTTTACAGCTCCGAAAGAGAGAAGAACACAGACCTTCCTGTCACGTATTCTTCCGGCAACTGCATAGAATACAGATTAGAAAATCAATAACAGAGACGCTTAACTAAATATTGATATACTATCCTTTTGAGGGGCAGGGTGACCTGCCCTTCTCGGTTTGTGTATAATAAAATTCTATATTGACAGAAAAAAATAGTTGTACTAACATCCAAGTAGTTGATGGTACAACTATTTTTGAGCACGTTGTACTGGAGATCAAAGAATGAAAGACGTGCAGGATTTTCAGATTGAATGGAGGGTCTTGCTTGCCGTGACAATTTCGGGCCTGATCTATAATCTGGGACTTCTTGCGGGTCCCTGGTTTGAAGGAAAGATGACCGGATGTCTGGTAGATATTTTAAAAGGAACAAAGCAGTCTGGCGTTATGCTGTATCTGGTAACTGATTATGTGGCGGTGATAGCGGTGGTTGCAGGGCCGGCTATCTTACTGCTTGATGAAATTACGGCTAATCTGGATGCCGAGACAGAACAGAATGTATTAATGGCGTTAAAGAAAGTTTCGAAGGACAGGACGGTGATATCTATTTCACACAGAATGACTGCTTCGATGGGACGTACGATTTTTATATCATAGTATGCAATAGAACAGACAAACCAGACAAAAGAGAGGAATGCAGGGGAAAATGACAAAGGGGAAACCACAGACAACAAAAAACAATACGGCACAGGAGAATCTGACAGAGCGGTTGGAACGAAAAGAGACAGTGAGGGGAACTGCACTTACCATTGCAGGAGGGTTCTTGTGGGGGATTGCCGGAGTATTTGGAAAATACACATTTGAGTACAAAGGAGTGACTGCAACGTGGATCGTGAATGTACGTCTGATCATTGCAGGGATCATATTATTGACCAGAGCGTATATGGTGCAGAAGGACGGAATATTCCGTATCTGGAAAAATAAGCGGCATGTGCTCAGGATGCTGGTATATGGAGTGATTGGTATCGCCGGATGTCAGATGACGTATTATCTGGCGGTGGAAGATTCCAATGCGGGAATTGCAACTGTTCTGCAGTATACGGCGCCGGTAATGATTATGGTACTTCTTGCACTTAAGAACTGGAAACTTCCGGGAAAAAATGAAATCCTTGCCCTGATCCTTGCATTTGGCGGAACGGTATTGCTGGCAACACATGGTAATCTGACTCAGCTAAGTGTATCGAAAACGACATTGATATTCGGTCTTTCATCGGCAGTCGCAACGATATTCTATAATCTGGTTCCGGGGAATCTGATGGATATCTATGGAACATTTCCGATGGTTGGCTGGGGTATGCTGATCAGTGGAATCGGTCTGACACCATTTGTGCGGCCATGGACGCTGGTGGAAGATATTACCTGGGACTGGCAATGTATTGGCTGTATTGTAGTTGTGATTATTTTCGGTACAGTGATGTCTTTTAGCTGTTATATGGAAGGCGTACGGCTGATCGGTGGTTCCAAGGCAAGTCTGCTCGCATCGGTAGAGCCGTTAACAGCGACAGCAATGTCCGTGATTTTTATGCATGTGGCATTTTCCGGAATGGATCTGGCAGGATTTGTCGGAATCATTGCCGGTGTGATCATATTGTCACTTCCAAAGAAGAAATAAGAAAAAGATTGTTTAACGCAGTACTATGATGAAAGAAACTGTCTTTTGATTAACAAATATAAATAATGCATAAATGCATAAAAATAGAATAAAATGTATAAAATTGGGAGGAAAAACAAAAAACATTCGTCTATAATTGCATCTATTTATTGATTTTCATAAATAATTGTGATAAAATTAACGAATAATAAAGGAATACGGAGGGTATAATATGTTAAACGGTTTAAACAACATTGTAAACTTCCTGAATGGTTACATCTGGGGTGTAGGAATGTTGGTACTGATTGTAGGAAGCGGTTTATATTTTACAATCAGACTGCATGGTTTCCAGTTTGTACATTTTAAGGATATGTGGAGCAGAATTATTGACAAACAGGATTCTGACTCAGGAATTTCGGCATTCGGTTCGTTCTGTACGACTATGGCAATGCGTGTCGGTACAGGTAATGTAGCCGGAGTTGCGGTAGCAATTTACATGGGAGGTCCGGGAGCATTGTTCTGGATGATCCTTGCAGGTATGACGAACTCAGCAGTATGCTTCGCAGAGTGTACACTGGCAGTTCTGTATAAGACACGTATTGACGGCCAGTATCGTGGTGGTGGAGCTTATTGTGCAGAGAGAGGTCTTGGATGGAAGAAATATGGTACATTTATGGCCCTGATTCTTATGATCGGAACTTCTGTATTCATGCCGGCAGCAGCTACATATACAATCTGTGACGGATTCCATAATGCGATCAAGATTCCGATGTGGGTAAGTGCATTGATCATTGCATTGATTCTTGCAGTAGTAGTTATCGGTGGTGTAAAACGTATCAGTGCGATCGCATCTATGATCGTACCATTCATGGTAACGGTATATCTGATCGCAGCAGTTGTAATTATTGTTATGAACATTACAGCAGTACCGGCACTGATTAAAACAGTTGTAACAGCAGCATTTGCCAAGAATGCAGTATTTGGTGGAACAATCGGTGTGATCATCCAGCAGGGTGTTAAGAGAGGTACATTCTCAAGTGCATCTGGTATGGGTGAAGCATCTCCTACAGCAGCAGCGGCAGAGACAAGCCATCCGGTAAAACAGGGTATGGCCAATGCAGCAGGTGTATGGCTTGATACAGTTATCGTCTGTACTGCATCAGGACTTATGATTCTGTTAACAGACTGCTTTAATACAGCAGGCGGATATGTCGGAAGTGGCTCTACAGAACTTCCTGCACTCGCAGCAGCAGGAACGAACGGAGTTATCTTCGTACAGTTAGCATGTAAGACAGTTATGGGCAAGATCGCTCCTACATTTATTGCGATTATGTTAGCACTGTTCTCATTCACATGTCTGATCAGTTACTACTATGAAGCAGAGACAGCAGCTATGTATCTGTTCCAGGGTGAATCAAAAGCAAAAGTACGTAAAGTTGTTACATGGATCATGAGAATTGCAATGCCTGTTCTGATCTTCATCTGGGGTAACCTGGAATCAGATATCGCATGGAACTTATCAGATCTTGCACTTGGAAGTTGTACATGGGTAAATATGTTGATCGTGCTTCTGTTATCACCAAAGGTAATCGCACTTTATAAAGATTACGAAGAACAGATGAAAGCGAAGAAAGATCCATATTACAATCCGGATAAAATCTCATGGTCCGGAGTTGATAAAGAGATGTGGAAAGATATCAATAAGAAATATATTGAGAATGATAAATAAATCTTGAAAAAAAGGCCCCCGGGAGATGTTTTGGTATGCTACCCTCATATAGGACAATGAAATATAAAAGTCCTATATGGGGGTATTTT
>ERZ773269.323-NODE-323-length-57318-cov-42.276269_pt1 | contig 57318 bp, 64 predicted proteins | sample MGYA00511958_ERZ773269 | MGnify/ENA primary metagenome ERZ773269 (study PRJEB29015, sample SAMEA2737761) | human gut metagenome | biome: human gut; feature: human-associated habitat; material: faeces | place: China | collected 2012 ... | reverse complement strand
TTATGATTATTCCTACTTCTGTTTCTGCTAAAAAGGCTAAAACAGTTCCTAATACATATGTTGCAGACTGGTGTGATAATCCTAGTATTAAAGGAATATATGTTCCAAATAAGGGTACTGTATATACATATTCTGATTCATCTCAGACTGTATTACGCTTAACTAAAATTAATGGAAAAACTATAATTCTTGACAAATGTAAAAGAAATGATGAGGGTAACGATAGAAATATTTATGGTTACTATGTAAGAGGCAGTAAAGTTTATTATTGCTTTATGAAAGAAAGAAAAAAAGATACACTATATCAATTTAAAACAGTTGACCTAAATGGTAAAAATAAAAAAACTGTTTGTTCTGTATCATCAGTAGCAGATTATTTTGATATTATCGGTGGATATGGCTCCGGTATTGTTTTTTATGAAAAAAAATACGACAAAAAGAAAAACAAAGTTCTTAACACTATTAAAATGTTTAGATACAAAAAGGTAAATACACTTATCAAATTCTACACACCTATTTCTTTCTCAAGTATAAATATTTTTGGTGGTAAGATTTTCTACAATAATAAAGCTTATGATTTAGCAAAAGGTAAATCAACAAGTTATGTTGCTAAAGAAATCTATGTTACAAAAAATTATATGTATTACATTAACAAGAACAATAACCTTAAGAGTTTAGACAAAAATGGTGTAAGAAGAATTGTTGCAAAGAATGTTAGATATTATTATTGCTCTGACAACAACAAAACTGTCATTTACAGTAAACTAAACCGAGATAAAAAAGAAGTTTTTTATCAAAAAACAGGTACAAACAAAGAAATCAGACTTTGTTCTGAAAATGATATTAAAAATCTTGTAGGAAAATCTGATAAGAATATGTTTGTAGTAGGCACAGCTATATTACACAAAAACAAAGTTTATTTCACAACGAGCGAAGGAAAAGCTGATAAAACATACGGAGTTCTAGTTCTTCCTGATTATAATGTTAAATATAGTCATATTGTTACTGTGGGCATAAAAGGTGGAACTCCTAAGATTTATTATAAAGCACCTTATTCATACGAAATTAATACATATATTTTCAATAATACTTTCAAATATAATCTATACGATCCATTTGATACAGATATTATTGACGATTAAATGAATAGTATTATAGCAAAATGGTCTGTAGAAATACAGACCATTTACTTTTACTTAATTATACATTCTAAGAAAAAATACTTATAAAAAATTACAAAATTATGTAACCTTTTGCTAAGTTAAATAGTGTTATATATAGAAAGGTAATTAGACTGTCAATGTTCGTGATTTATTGACAGTATTTATTTTGAAAGGTTTAAAAGGTAGTCCGATGGCTGGATAATTATTGTGGAATGTTACATTTGATTATAAAGGAGGTTTAACTATGAAAAAATTATTATCTATTTTATTATCCGTAATTATGGCAATATCTGTTATGATTATTCCTACTTCTGTTTCTGCTAAAAAGGCTAAAACAGTTCCTAATACTTATGTTGCAACATATGATGATATATTAAATTTCAGCAAAGGTACAATAACTACTGATTTTTGGGGACCATTTGCTTATTACAAGAATAGTGGAAATAAATATATTACTCTTGATAAGTATGATACCCCATATGGATATGAAGGTATTTTTGGATATTATGTTAGAGGAGATAAGGTATATTACTGTATAAAGAAAGAAATTTTTAATGACTATCTATATCAAATCAAAACAGTTGACCTTAACGGAAAAAACAAAAAGGTTCTTTATAAAGTAAAGGAAAGCAAAATCAGTAATGTTCTATTATTAGGTGGCTATGGTTCCGGTGCTATTTTCTATGAAAAAACATACAACAAAAAAGTTAATAAATTTTGCTACACTGTTAAATTATTCAGAAACAATAAGCTTACTACACTTTTTAAAGTGTATAGCGATAATCTAACAAACATTAATGTATTTAATGGTAAAATTTATTATCAAAACAAAGCCTATAACCTTGCTAATGGTAAAAAGACAACATTTACTGCAAAAGAGATTTATGTTACAAAGAACTATATGTACTATATAAACAAGAACAACAATCTTAAGAGCCTTGACAAAAAGGATGTAAGAAGAATTGTTACAAAAAATGTTTATAAGTACTATAACTCTAATAACGGTAGTAGTGTTATTTATAGTAAGCTAAATAGCAAAAAAGAAGAAGTATTTTATAAGCGTACAGGTACTGATAAAGAATATAAACTTTGTGCTATAAGTGATATATATAAAGCAACCAACACATCCTATACAGGAAAGAAACACTATTGGATTAATGATGCTTTATTCTATAATAACAAGGTATATATTAATATCTCTCTTGATGGTTCATACTACATTGTTAATGTAAAAACCAGAGGTAGCAAACCATCTGTATTCTTTAAGACTACAAATAAAGATTATTATATTGATATGTATATGTTTGGTAACAAACTAGAATATCATGAGTGCGACCCTAATAGTTATATTATTGATGATTAGTTAATAATTTATTAGAGAAGTATTGTTATATTCTAAATCAATAATTAACTGCATTCTACTTAACAGTAGGATGCAGTTTTTTTCGTCATTAAATAAAAGTGAAATAAAGTAAACCACCTTGAAAATAATGTTGAAAAAACATATAATGGATAAGGTGGTGATTGAAAATGTACTACACAATATTAGATGGAAAAGTTATAAGAACCGAGCATAAAGAAGAAAGTTTGATTACAGTTTCAAAACTTAAAGAAGGTGTGAATCCATTTGTTGCACATAGCGAACAGTTATCTGATGACTATATGGCATCAAGAACATACAGTAGGTTTGAAAGCTATGATGGCTTTGACCTTATATGCATTAACCACATTCATATTGAAAATTTGCAAGATGAAATCAATCCCGTATATATAATTATTACTAACGGTCACCTTGACTTTTATTCAACTGACTACAACTATGTTATTTCTGTTATGGATGAAATGAAGTCCTTTCCTAACGGCTTTAACATTAACACGGTACTGTTTCACTTTATGATGAGAATTATTCGTGGTGACTTAATTCACCTTGAGGATATTGGTGCAGAACTTAGACAGTTTGAGTCTGAAATTTTCGACAATAATATTGATGAGCATATGGCAAAGAAAATGCTTATTATCAAAAAGCACCTTATGAAAATTGAAATGTACTATGAATTACTGCTTAACCTAGTAGCAGACCTTTCCGAAAACAGAAATGGTTTTTATAGCAAATCAACTTTAAAAAAGTTTTCACTAATTGACAGTAAACTTGACAGACTATATTCTAAGACAAATAACCTGCTTAGTTATGCATCAGAAGTTTGGAGTACATATCAATCTCAGGTTGACCTTGAACTTAACAAAACTATGAAAATTCTAACAATCATCACTGTTATTGTTTCACCTTTGACTTTAATTGCCGGTTGGTACGGTATGAACTTGCAAATGCCTGAATTTCACTACCAATACAGTTATCCTATTGTAATTGCACTTTGCATTGTTATTGTGGTGGGCAGTATAATTTTCTTTAAAAAGAAAAAGTGGTTCTGATTTTACACATAATTTAATAAGCTATATATGAAAAAGCCTCTAACTACAAAAGTTAGAGGCCTTTTCTATAAGAGGTAGGAACAAAAGAAATATAAAATTATCTTTTTTAACATTTATTCATTTTAATTCTTTGGAAGAATATAATTAGATTAGGGATAAATATAGCTCCTTAATTTCTTCAACAGAAGTTTCTCTTGGATTACCCGGACGACAAGCATCATCATAAGCACTTTGTGCTAAGAAGTCAACATCCTCAGGCTTTACAATATCCTTTAGATTTTCAGGGATACCAACATCTTGAGAAAGCTGTTTTACTGCATCAACTGCTGCCTTTCTTGCTTCATCAAGTGACATATCGTCAACACCTGTAACACCCATTGCTTTTGCAATATTTCTATACTTTTCACCTGTAGCAGGTGCGTTATATTCCATAACTGTTGGTAGAATAATAGCATTAGCTACACCATGAGGTGTATCATAAACTGCACCTAGTGGGTGAGCCATTGAGTGTACAATACCAAGACCAACATTTGAGAAACCCATACCGGCAATATACTGACCAAGAGCCATACCTTCTCTGCCCTCAGGTGTATTTTCTACTGCACCACGAAGGTTCTTGGAGATAATTTCAATTGCCTTTAGGTGGAACATATCACTAAGTTCCCAAGCACCGGCAGTAATATAACCTTCAATTGCATGAGTTAGAGCATCCATACCGGTAGCAGCAGTTAGTCCCTTAGGCATTGAACTCATCATATCAGGGTCAACAACTGCAACAACAGGAATGTCGTGTACATCAACACAAACCATCTTTCTGTTCTTCTCAGTATCTGTAATAACATAGTTAATAGTTACTTCGGCAGCAGTACCGGCAGTTGTAGGAACTGCAATAATAGGAACACACTTGTTCTTTGTTGGGGCTACACCCTCTAGAGAAACAACATCGGCAAATTCAGGGTTCTTGATAATAATACCGATAGCCTTTGCAGTATCCATTGATGAACCACCACCAATAGCGATAATACAATCAGCACCTGAAGCCTTGAAAGTTTCAACACCTGTCTTTACATTTTCAACAGTTGGGTTAGCCTTAATCTTGGAATAAATTTCATAATCAATTGAATTTGCATCCAAAACATCAGTAACTTTCTTAGTTACATTAAACTTAATAAGGTCAGGGTCAGAACAAACAAAGCACTTCTTAAAGCCTCTGCCCTTTACTTCTGTAGCAATCTCTTGAATTGCACCCTTACCGTGATAACTTGTTTCATTTAAGACAAATCTATTTGCCATATTAAACACTCCTTATAAAAAATATATCGTATCAAAATATTTATTGTCTATATTGTACACCTTTATTTTGCATTTGTCACTAGTTTTTTACAAATTTTTTCATTTCAAGCCTGAAAATTATGTGAAAAGCACTTATAAGCACCTTGTAACCGGTAATGTAAAATGATAAAATAATAATAGAAACTAAGGAGGTATTTATAATGGAAACATTACAAGCTATAAAATCAAGAAGAAGTATCAGAAAGTTTAAGTCAGATATGATTCCAAAGGATATTTTGGATAAAATTATTGAAGCCGGAACATATGCACCTACCGGCAGAAATGCTCAGTCCCCTATTATTATTGCAGTTACTAACAAGGAAGTTAGAGATAAGCTATCCAAAATGAATAGCATTATTATGGGTAAGGATGAAAACTTTGACCCATTCTACAATGCACCTGTATGCTTAATTGTACTTGCTAACAAGGAAAAACCTACTTATATCTATGATGGTACTTTGGTTATGGAGAACCTTATGTTAGCTGCACATGACTTAGGTATTGGTTCATGTTGGATTCACAGAGCAAAGGAAGAATTTGAAAGTGAAGAAGGCAAAGAACTGTTAAAGTCACTTGGCATTAGTGGTGACTATGAGGGTATCGGTCATTGTGTATTAGGTTATGCAGATTGTGAAGAACCTACACCTACTAAGAGAAAAGATGACTATGTTTATTATATAGACTAATTTTCATTCAAGGAGAATAGTATGCAAGTTTTAATGATTAATGGCAGTCCCAGAGTTAACGGCAACACCTCTATTGCACTTAATGAAATGGAAACTGTTTTTAAGAAAAACCATATTGAAGTTAACACAGTACAAATCGGCAATATGGATATTAGAGGTTGTACTGCTTGTGGTTATTGTTATGAAAAAGGCAAATGTATCTTTGATGATGAAGTAAACAAAATTGCACCTATGTTTGAAAAGGCAGACGGTCTTGTTATTGCAAGTCCTGTTTATTATGCATCAGCTAATGCAACACTAATTGCATTTTTAGACAGACTATTCTACAGTACTCACTTTGATAAAAGTATGAAGGTAGGTGCTAGTGTTGTATGTGCCAGACGAGGTGGTTGTTCAGCTACATTTGATGAACTGAACAAGTACTTTACAATTTCAAATATGCCTGTTGCACCAAGTCAATACTGGAACAGTATTCATGGCAGAGAAAAAGGTCAAGCAGACCTTGACCATGAGGGTAAACAGACTATGAGGGTTCTTGCTCAGAATATGACATTTCTTATGAAAAGCATTGAACTTGGCAAAAAGGAATTTGGACTTCCAAAGTATGAAGAAAGAATTTTCACACACTTTATCTAATAGTTTAAAATTTATAAAGTAAAAGGGTGGACAATTTGTCCACCCTATTTCTTTGCAATATTTTTACTTACCGATTGCATCCTTATATTCACTTTTTGTTAGTTCTTCACTACCATATAGAGTGAATGGATAATCAGTATCACCGTTATTTCTTACAACACCGGCATGATTGTATCTTAGTTTCTTTGCAGTATTGTCATAATAAGTATAGTAAACATTTAGTGCATTACCGTCATCTGTGATAATCTTTTCAATCTTATAACTATGGTTATAAGCATCACCTGATGCCGGATTATCAGTGTAGAACTTATTATTCTTTAGCTTGTAAGCACCATCATATTTACTACTGCTTACATCTTTACCAAATACACTCTTTACTGCTGTAACAACATCATCTTTCTTAATATAGAAACCGTTGCTGTCTTTCTTAAAGTCACCCACAAGGCTCTTTGCGTTTTCATCATTTGCTGAGTTAGTAGCTGAATTGATACACATATCAATTAAGTCACTTGCTGATGCTGATACAAAGTTAGGTGTATGGTGGCTATCAGTTGGAAGCAATAAGCTAATCATCTTTACTGTTTCAGCATTAGTTAGCTTTGCCTTATCAGGGTCAACTGTTGTTGGTACTGTTGAAGTTGGAGTAGTTGTTGATGTGTTAACTGTAGTACTCTGAGTAGTTGTTTCATGCTTAATAATTGGGTCATCACTATAATTGTAATCATAGAACAAGTAACCTGCTACTGTTAAAGCAATAACAACAATAAATACTACAACACCGATACCGATTTTGAAACCAAGGCTTTTGCCTTTCCTTTCAAAGTCATCATCATCAATATCCATAGCATGAGATGGTACATCATAATTGCTTTCAACATCAAGATTATCACTATCAGTACTAGCACCAAGTTCATAAGTATCAAGTGGTACATCAAGAGTAAGTGTTGATTCCTTAATTTCTTCTGTAGGAATAACCTTAGTTGCCTCTACATTTTCAGATTTATTTTCTTCAGTAGAATTATCTTCCTTATCGGATAATTCTTCTACCTTTACATCTTCAATGTTTTCTTTAGTATCTGTATCTTCTTTATTTTCTTCTTCGGTAGGTTCATCATCAACATCTACAGGTGCTAAAGAACTAATGTCCTTTACATTAATAGGTGCTACTGCTTCATCGGAATTTTCCTTTGGTTCTTCCTTAGGTTCATCCTTTGGTTCTTCTTTCTTAGAGTTAACAACCGGTACATTATCTTCTTCTGTAGCAGTGCTATTTTCTAATATAGAATTAAGAAGTGACTTATCATCAAATTCACCCTTAATGTTATTAAAACTTTCAAATAAAAGTAGTAAGTAAGAAATAGGTGCAAGACCATAAGTATTTGTACCCTTTTTCTGTAATGCTTCTACTTGCTTTTCAACTGCCATCTTACCTGTGTTAAGTCTATCTTTAACTGTGTTTTCTGAACAGCCTGTACCATGAGAAATTTCCTTAATACTTAGCTTGTTGTAGTAGAAAATAACAATTGTCATTCTCTGTTCAACAGATAAAGCACCTAGGATTTTGTCGATATATTCCTTAGCCTTTTTCTCACCAACAAGTTTGTTAGGTAATTCCTTTAGCATTTCAGGGATAAACTCAACTTCTTCATCTTCACCGTCTGATACAGGGAAAGAATCTACAACAGTATCCTTTAGCTGGTTGATTGTACGGTAAATTGCAATCTTGTCAATCCAAGAAGAAAATCTATCGGGATGGCTAAGTCCTGATAGGTTGCTAAAGCCCAGAACATAGCTGTCTTTCATTACTTCATTAATGCTATCCTTAGGACAACCTGCAAACTTAACTGTCTTGTACATATCCTTATATGTTAGTTTATAAAGGAATGATAAAGACTCCTTGTTACCATCAATGGCACTATTAACTATATCGGTAGTAACCTTGTTGTTAGTGCCACACACTTTACAAAACATTTCACTACCGTTTATTTTCTTACCACATTTAACGCAGTTCATAAAATATCCTCCTGCTTAAAAACTTTTCTCTATTCTCTATAATATCTAAACTATTTAATAACTATATCATTAACCTTTGGCATCATACCAAGTCTTGCCTACTGCTGAGTCAGCAACAAGTGGCACAGAAAGTGACACTGCCTTTTCCATTTCTTCTTGAAGAATCATTGCAACTCTCATTGACTCATGACTTGGACACTCAACAATCAGTTCATCGTGTACTTGTAATACAAGTCTTGCCTCAAGGTTTTCTTCCGTTAAACGCTTATCAACCTTAATCATTGCAATTTTGATAATATCTGCTGCTGTACCTTGGATTGGAGCATTTCTTGCTACTCTTTCGCCAAAAGCTCTTGTCATTCCGTTACTTGCAGAAAGTTCAGGCAAATATCTTCTTCTGCCAAATACAGTTTCAACATAACCTGTATCTTTTGCCTTTTCTACAACATCGTGCATATACTTATCAATACCACTGTAATGCTTTAGGTAGGACTCAATATAATTCTTAGCCTCTTTATTGGTTACACCAATATCCTTAGCCAAAGAATAAGCACCGATACCGTAAACAATACCGAAGTTAACTGCCTTTGCCCTACTTCTCATTTCACCGGTAACAAAGTCAAGTGGCATATTGAAAACCTGACTTGCAGTAATTGCGTGAATATCTTGATTATTCTTAAAAGCATCAATCATATTCTTGTCACCGGAAATATCGGCTAATACTCTAAGTTCAATTTGGCTATAGTCGGCATCAACAAGTACCCAACCTTCTCTTGCAGTAAAGAACTTTCTCATTTCTCTACCAAGTTCGGTTCTTACAGGAATGTTCTGTAGGTTAGGTTCTGTTGAGCTAATTCTACCGGTTCTGGTTTCTGTCTGATTAAATGATGAGTGAATTCTGCCGTCATCACCGATAACCTTTAACAATCCCTCACAATAAGTAGAATTTAGCTTACTTAATGTTCTGTACTGTAGCACCATACTGACTACAGGATGCTGATTCTTTAGACTTTCCAATACATCAGCACTTGTAGAGTAACCTGACTTAGTCTTTTTCTTACAAGGCAAAGCTAAATCTTCAAATAATGCTACACCAAGTTGCTTAGGAGAATTAATATTAAATTCTCTCCCTACAGAATTATATATCTCTGACTTAAGATTTTCAATATTTTCTTTCAACATTTTGCCAAAATCTTCAATTCCTTGCTTGTCAACTGCAAAACCTAGGTTCTCCATTCTGGCTAGTACATTTGAAAGTGGAATTTCAATTTCATTAAGCAACTTTTTTTGATTACACTGTTCTATTTTCTTTTCAAGAATATTACACAAATCAATCATTGGTGCAATATTACATAGGAATTCATCTTCACCATCATAAGTTTCAACTTCATATTCACCGTTTAACTTATCAATATCATATGAACTTGAATTAGGATTTAACAAATATGATGCTAAAGTTACATCAAAAACAAGGTTCTTGATTTCAAAACCGGTTTTATCAGCATAAGCAAATAATTCTTTTGAAGAATAAACATACTTTTTGTTTTCACTTTTTAGTACAGTATCAACATCAGTAGTTTTGATGATTTCATTTTCTTCTATTATATATAGATAGTCAATATCACCTTTACTTTTGCTATTACTATAAATATACAATTCTTTGCCTAATAAATCAATGGTATTTTTTTCATTTAAAGAATATTTTTTCTTTTCTTTAGGAGTTTCCTCTGCTGACTCAACTTCTTTTAGCTTAAACTTATCTATTAAGGAAAAAAGTTCTAGTTTTGCCATCATTCTTGATGCCTCATCCGGCTGAGTACAATTTACAAGATAATGATTAATATCAGTATCAATAGGAATATCAAGCTTGATTTCACCTAACATTCGTGACATATAGGCACTGTCTTTGTTTTCACGAAGTTTCTTCCTCATACCATCTTTAATATCAATAGTATCTAGGTTTTCATATATATAGTCAAGGTTATTAAATCTTTGGATTAAGTCACCTGCACCCTTAGGTCCAATACCTGGAACACCGGGAATACAGTCTGATGAATCACCTTGAATAGCTTTAATCTCAATAAGCTGTCTTGGTGTTACACCATAGTCCTCCATAATCTTCTTTTCATCATAAAGTATAGCATTAGCCTTGCCACCTTTAGTGGATGCAAGTCTTACTGTTACCTTATCATTAATAAGTTGAAGTGAATCTCTATCCCCTGTAGCAAGTACACATTCATCACCATTAATCTTACAAGTATGAGAAAGTGTACCCAGAATATCATCAGCCTCATAACCCTCCTTAGTTATAATAGTATAGCCAAGTAAAGTTAATAAGTCCTTTAAAGGTTGCAACTGCTGATGTAGTTCTTCAGGCATACCTTTTCTGTTAGATTTGTACCCATCATATGCTTTGTGTCTAAAGGTTGGTGCTTTTAAGTCAAAAGCAATAGCCACAGCATCAGGGGTAACATCTTCCTGTATTTTAAGTAGCATTGTTAAAAAGCCATATATTGCATTAGTAAACTGACCATCTTTTGTAGTCAATAATCTTATTCCATAGAAAGCTCTGTTTAGAATTGAATTTCCGTCAACAACTAAAAGTTTCATATATACTTCCTTTCAAAAGTTCTAACTTACATTATAATATAGAAACACAAATGTTTCAAGAATGATTAAAGTTTTTGTGAAACTATATATTGTGGTGTATGTTATATATTGCCACAAAGGTAAGATGTTTATTTCCTAATAAGAATATTATACTTTAACTATTGAACATTTTACAACGCCTATACTATATATTGTGTGTTTACAATTTTGTAACACAATCTATTGTAAATCCCATAAATTCTAGGATTTATAAAATTACATAAAATTTATTCGTTAAATTGGTAATAATAACGGTTGACTTAACACAATATATGGCATATACTAATAAAGCACGAAAAAAACAAACATTTTATTTATTTTTAATTTACATAAGGTAATTTGATGATTTTGTTTTACAATATATGATATTTTACATGGGAGGAACGAAATGATTACTGAAATCACCAAGAGAGATGGTAGAAAAGAACCATTTGAAATTGAAAAAATAACTAATGCGATTTTTAAGGCAGCACAGGCAATTGGTGGCTCAAACTATGAAGAAGCTGAGGATTTAGCCAACAAGGTATGCGACTATATTGAAAATGTTGAGAAAATTCCTGCACCAACAGTTGAACATGTACAGGATACTGTTGAAAAGATGATGATTGAAAACGGTCATGCAAGAACAGCTAAGGAGTTCATTCTTTACAGAGCTGAAAGAACAAGACATAGAGAAATGAACACAAAGCTAATGAAGATTTATGAGGACCTAACTTTTAAATCAGCTAAAGATAATGATGTTAAGAGAGAAAATGCTAACATTGACGGTGATACTGCAATGGGCACTATGCTTAAGTATGGTAGTGAAGGTGCTAAGCAGTTCTACAAAATGTACATTCTTAACCCTAAACACGCTAAGGCTCACGAAGATGGTGACATTCATATTCATGACCTTGACTTCTTAACACTAACAACTACTTGTTGTCAGATTGACCTTGTAAAGCTATTTAAGGGTGGTTTCTCTACAGGTCACGGTTATCTAAGAGAACCTAATGATATTGCTTCTTACTCAGCACTTGCTTGTATTGCTATTCAGAGCAACCAAAACGACCAGCACGGTGGTCAGTCAGTACCTAACTTTGATTACGGTATGGCTCCGGGTGTTAAGAAAACTTATGTTAAGCTATATCGTCAGAACCTAGCAAGAGCTATTGAACTACTTGCAGAAGTTGATGACATTGACGAAACAGTTGCTACTGCAAGTGAAATTATTGAAAAGGCAAAAGAAATCAGTGGTGACCAACCTTCTCTACAGGCAGGTGAAGAATATGCTAAGGCTGAACTTCCAATTCTTGTAGAAATGTATGGTGAACAAATTGGTGGTAAAATTCAGAGATTTGCTAAGAAGCATGCTGAAAAGGAAATTGACCGTTCAACATATCAGGCAATGGAAGCACTTATCCACAACCTAAACACAATGCATTCAAGAGCAGGTGCTCAGATTCCATTCTCATCACTAAACTATGGTACTGACACAACTCCTGAAGGCAGACTTGTTATTAAGAACATCCTTCTTGCTGAAGATGCAGGTCTTGGTAACAACGAAACTCCTATCTTCCCTATCCACATTTTCAAGGTTAAGGAAGGTGTTAACTATAATCCGGGTGACCCTAACTATGATTTATTCAAGTTAGCTATGAAGGTTTCTGCTAAGCGTCTATTCCCTAACTTTAGCTTTATTGATGCTCCATTTAACCTACCTTACTATAAGCCTGGTCATCCTGAAACAGAAATTGCATATATGGGTTGCCGTACAAGAGTTATGAGCAATGTTTACGACCCAACAAGAGAAATTACATACGGCAGAGGTAACCTATCATTTACTTCTATCAACCTACCTAGACTTGCAATTCTTGCTAACAAGAACATTGACTTCTTCTTTGAACAGCTAGACAGAATGGTTGACCTTGTTACTGACCAGCTACTGGAAAGATTTGAAATTCAGTGTCAGAAAAAGGTTCTTAACTACCCATTCCTAATGGGACAAGGTATTTGGCTAGACTCAGACAAGCTAAACCCTAATGATGAAGTTAGAGAAGTTCTAAAGCATGGTACACTAACTTGTGGTTTCATTGGTCTTGCTGAATGTCTAAAGGCCCTTACAGGTAAGCACCACGGTGAAAGTGAAGAAAGCCAAAGACTTGGTCTTGAAATTGTTGGTTACATTCGTAAGAAGATGAACGAAGCTACTGAAAAGTATCACCTAAACTTCTCAGTTATTGCTACTCCTGCAGAAGGTCTATCAGGTAGATTTGTTCGTATTGATAAAGAAAAGTTCGGTATTATCCCAGGTGTTACAGACAGAGATTACTACACTAACTCTTTCCATGTACCTGTTTACTACAATATTTCAGCATTTGATAAGATTAGAATTGAAGCTCCTTATCACAACCTAACTAACGGTGGTCACATCAGTTACATTGAACTTGACGGTGACCCAACAGAAAACCTAGATGCTTTTGAATCAGTTATCAGATATATGAAGGAACAAGGCATTGGCTACGGTTCTATTAACCACCCTGTTGACAGAGACCCTGTATGTGGTCACACAGGTATTATCGGTGATGTTTGTCCTAAGTGTGGCAGAAAAGAAGGAGAATCAGGTAAGGGCTTTGAAAGAATCAGAAGAATTACCGGTTATCTTGTAGGTACCGTTGACCGTTTCAACAATGCTAAGAGAGCTGAAGTTGAAGACAGAGTAAAGCACACACTAACAACTGATTGTGGTTGTCTTGACTGTGAGGAGGCTATTTAATGGCTGACAATATAGTCAGACTTGCCGGTGTAATTAAGGAATCTATCGTTGATGGTCCCGGAATTAGAATGACAGTTTTCACACAAGGTTGCCCTCACCACTGTGAGGGTTGCCATAATCCTGAAACTTGGGACTTTGAGGGTGGTTTTGATTGTGAAATCGAGAAGTTAATCAATACTGCTAAGAAAGACCCACTACTTCAAGGACTCACCTTTTCCGGTGGTGAACCATTTGCACAAGCTAAGCCACTTGCAAAACTAGCTAAAATGTGTCACGAAAACGGATATAATGTTTTCTGTTACACAGGTTATACATTCGAAAAGCTGGTTTCTTCCTTTGACACTCATCCTGAATGGAAAGAACTTTTGGAGGAAGTTGACTATCTTGTTGATGGTCCCTTTATTCTTGCTGAAAGAAGTTTAATGCTACACTTTAGAGGTAGCAAAAATCAACGACTGCTTGATGTTAAAAAAAGTTTAGCTGAGGACAAAGCTATTGATGCAGAAAATGTATAATTTTTAATAAGTGATTAAGAGTCACTCCCTATGTAAAACAAATTTAATTAAAATAACCGACCTAAGTTAGAATCAGTCTAGTTAGGTCGGTATTTTTATGCCATAAATTTGTAAAAAAGAAAGACAGTATAAACTGCCTTTCTATAATAATTATTTAATTAGAAGCTACCACTTGAACCACCATGAGAAGTACCTGATGAACTAGTATGTGTACTAGAGCCACCACTGCTACTATCATTATCCTTTGGTTTAGCAGTTTTACTTATATTACGGTACAAGTAAAGGTCACTGCGTTCTGTAACATTAAATGAACCACTCTTTACATAACTATTTGCTAATGGTTGCATACGAACAGACTTTAGCTTTGACTTCATAATAAGTACAACAATGAAACCAACTAAAGCACCTACACCTACACCACCGAATATAATATAGTATATTGGAATTATAGTCTTAGGCTGATTGTTTACATCATATGGTTCATCAGTTATAGCCTTATTAATATAGTCATCACACATTGTGACAAATGTATCAAATGCATCATAGTATTCACCATCACTTAAATATGGCTTAACATCATCCATAATTTTTTCTTGACCATAGTCTGTGAAATATGGAATACCGGCACCTGTTGTACTGATAGCCCATTTTCTATTTTCCATATCTAGCAAGAAAAGAATACCATCGTGATTATCTCCCTCACCATAACCTTTATAGTCAAAGAAATCATCAGCATATTCTGTAGGTGTTTTGTCACCAATAGACTTTTCGGTAACAATAACAACATCAAATGTATATTTTTCTGATACAGTATCAATATGTTCCTTTAATTGACTATATTCATCTTCTGATAGTAGCTTTGCATTATCTACAAGCCTACCATATGTACTGGCACCTTCACTTTCTGCAAATACAGGAAGTACAGACAATGATACCAGAAAAATTGCAAAAATAATTGAAACAACTCTTTTTTTCATTTTAGTACCTCCTTACAGTAAATTATATAACAAGCCAATTATAATAATAACTGCTGCTATAGAACCTGCAATAATGGCAAAATATCTCCAAAATGCACCCCAATCAATAGGTAGGTCACCAACCATTTTACCGGTTTGACCATTCATTGCAAATAGGAAATTTTGACCATTCCAAGAGGTATTAAGTATCCAAACAGGATATAGTGCATATTTTGAAGTACCGTTTTGGAACTGCACACTTGAACTCTGTGTCATTAAAGAAGAATACTCACTTGCAGTTTCTCTAAACAACTGTTCGGTAGTATTTTTAATTCTCTGATTAGCTCTGTTAATACTGTTTTCCTTTGTAACATCATACTTATCAGCAAGGTAACCTGCTAAATAAGCAGTTTGGAAATCTACTGCTTCATCAAAGTTAAAAGGTTCGATACTTTCCATAAGGTCATCAGGCATTTGGCTTGAACCGTCAACCGGTACATTAGTAAAGCCAACATTACCACCTCTGCCAACTAGGTAATATTTGGTTTCTGTGTAATCATAGTCACTATCGCTCCAATGTCTTACCTTTGTACCTTTGTACTGAATATGAGCCTCCGTATCAGCATCAAATAACCAAAATGGCACATACATACCACGAATTTGGTCAATATGATTTTTGTCTTTGAAGATTTTTGGAACTAGTTTCTTGTTAACATGTTTAGAAAGTGCCTTGATAGCATCTTCCTTAGTTAGTCTAAACGGGATAACATAATCAGGCTTTAGGTCACCTGAGAATCTACCCTTTAACACAACAGGGTTGCCACAATAGGGACAACTTGTTGCACCGGTATTTTCATCGGCAACAATTTCACCACCACAAGAATTACATACATAAACTGACATACCTTCTGTTTCTTCATCAGTAAATGTTTGTTCATTGGAATTATCCCAATTCATATTGTCCTGTGTATTTTTCTTAAGGTCCTCATCATATGACTTTAAAGTTTCCATATCAAACTCTGTATCACAATAAGGACATTTCATTTTCTGCAATTTACTGTCAAAGTTAATTGCACCACCACAACAGGGACATTTATACTCAAGCATATCTGCCATATATTCTATTCTCCTACATTACCTAATTAAATTATTTTACAATATCGTTGTCATCAAAAATATCCCCACATTCAGGGCAGAACTTTGGATGTGATGCTGGGTCTTCAGGTGTCCAACCACACTTATCACAACGGAAAGTTTTCTTTTCTTCAGGTTTCTTAGAACCACATTCAGTACAAAACTTACCAAAGTTCTTTGCACCACAAGAGCAAATCCATGAACCGTCATTCTCAGGCTTCTTATTACCACAATTTGTACAGAATTTGCTTGTATTTGTAGTACCACAAGAACATACCCAACTGTCTTCACCGGCACTTTGTTGTGGTGTCTGAGTTGGTTGTGGTTGCTGAGGCTGTTGCATTTGTGCTTGTTGTTGAGCATACTGCTGAGCCTGTTGTTGCTGACCCATTTGGAATAGACCGTTTACATTACCGGCGTTACCTGCCTGTTGAGCCATACCCATTCCCAAAAAGCCTGTAAATGCACCGGCTTCATTTTCTGCTGCTGCTTTCATAGCATCTGCTTGAGCACCAACTAATGTTGCTGCTGCCATTGATGGGTCACGCATAACTGCAGTACGCTGAGCCTGTTTAATCATTTCGGCATCTTCAGGTGGAAGTGTAATAGGATTCATAGCAATTGAAATTACCTGAATACCTCTTAACTGTGCCCACTTTGCAGTTAGGGCAGTATTCATCGCCTCAGAAAGTTCTTCAGCATGAGCCGGTAGTGCTGATGGACGAACCTTCATATCGGAAATCTTTGCAAATGCCGGTTGTAAAGCTGAGATAAACTCAGTTTTTAGCTGAGAGTCAATCTCACCACGAGTATAGTCACCCTGAACATTACCACAAACATTTGTATAGAATAGAATTGGGTTTACAATCTTGTATGAGTAAACACCACTACATCTAACTGATACATCAACATCAAGACCAATATTTTTATCAACTACCCTAAATGGAATTGGGTTTGGTGTACCAAACTTATTTTCAAGGATTTCCTTAGTGTTGATATAGTAAATTCTTTGGTCAGAAGGCTTATCGCCACCAAAAGTAAAACGCTTACCAATATCTCTAAAAGTATCTAAGATACCTGCACCTAAGCCACCTGTAAATACACTAGGAGCTGTCATACTATCAAAGATATATTCTCCCGGTTCTGCACAAATATCTACTACCTTACCCTGTTCAACAATTAGCATACACTGACCGTCAGCAACTGCTAATACTGAACCGTTAGTAATAACATTGTCTGTACCCTTTGTATTTGATGAACGCTTACCAGTACGGTGAACACCTTTTGTTACCAGTACATCTTTTGGCATTGACTCGCAGTAGAAAAACTCTTTCCACTGGTCAGCCATAACACCATTTGCTGAACCGGCAATAGCTTTTATAAGACCCATAATTAAGCTCCTTTTAATTTTAAAATAATATATTACATAAATGTTTACAACTTACATAAGCATTATACAGTATATTCTACAAAAAATAAATACTTTTCTACAAAATAATATATATTTTTTTAAATTTATCAATTCTCTAATTCACAATACCAATATATTAATCATATTATATAAATGAGTTTTAAAGAACTTAATTTAGAAAAAGGAGAATTACATTGGTAGAAGAAATTTTTAAGAGTTATGGTATATCACCAATACCATCTGATTATACAGAAGCTATGGCTTATGTGCCATATCAAAGCAACAATCCAAAATTTTATTCAGTAGCACATGGTTTTGAGGCAGGGACAATGTTCCCTACTCTACACAAACCATTTTTCGGTTCTAAATGTACAGGTGGCAAAAATGATGACTGAAAGAGATATTCTGCTTAAGAAACTAAGTTCCGTAGCATTTGCAATGTTTGAAATCAGACTTTTTCTAGACACTCACCCTGACTCAACAGATGCTATGGCTAAATTTGATGACTTAAATGATAAATATGTAAAACTGAAAGAAAAATATGAAGATGAATACGGTCCACTACTGAGTAAAGATGCCGATAGTCCCGTTCAATGGATAAAAGGACCTTGGCCTTGGGAGGTGCAGTAAATGTTTGTATATGAAAAAAGACTTCAGTACCCTATCAGAATAAAACAAACTAACCCAAAACTTGCCAAAATCATTATTACACAATATGGGGGTGCATACTTCAAATGTTATGATTACTACTTTTTAGCAGTATAAAATAATAGCTTAGGTATGGGATTTATGAGTAATTATATCGTTTTAGATATATTAAAAAATCTAAAAAATTTTCTGAGAAAATTCATAATAAAGCGTTGACTTTATATACCTGTAGGTATTAGACTGTACGACTGAAGATTTGCTAGAAATATAGTTAACAAAAATAAAACAACCCCACAACGGTGTAGTAACTGTTGTGGGGTTTCTTGCACGAAAAATTGATTTTGTTTTAGTTTTTAAAACTTTAATAATTTTGAAAATCGTTTGAAAACTTTGAAAATAGTGTTTGAAATTTTCAAAATTAACGAAAGAATTCCAAATATTAATTATTATCGTTAATGTTTAAATTATCTAACTAGATAATACTTAAGGTTACGATAAAGGTACTTATAACCCTTATACTTGCCTGATGTGATAACTGCAATTACAGTAAACTCTCTATTCTTATCCAGCTTTTTGGTATATGCAATTTTGCCATTACTAACTCTTGAATAAATATTACCCTTTACAACTGTGATTTTGTTGTACTTAGATAGGCTCTTATCATCAAGATGTGAATTAACAATATAGCCTGATTTATTGCCATATTTGACCTGTGACCAACCATTACCTAAGTCCTTAACAAGTTGTACCTTAGCACCCTTCTTGACTGTGGCAACGCTTTTGCTTGTGTTACAAATAACATCAACATATGCTTTCTGTCTTAGTATGCTTTCTTTAGTGACAACACAATGGTTATATTTAAGTTGGTTCTTAAACTTCTTCCAAATTGTTTCATTGTCACCTACCCAGCCAGTCCAACCTGGGCAAATCTTACTGCACACGTCATAGTGTCTAACAACACGACTTGCAGGAATGTTATATGTATTCATTAGCTTTCTTGTTAATGCTACTGTATTTGCAAAGGTCTTATCTGAGATTTTACCTTTGGTACTGCACATCTCAATGCTAATTGAATTGTAGTTAGTGCATTTGCCAAACAGGTTGTTACTGCCGTAATTTACACCAACCGCCCAAGAAGTGTTGTTAGGTGATACCACCTCATACACATTATTATCATCAACAAAATAATGTGCTGATGCACCACGATTTGCGTTGTAAAAATAGTTAGCGTTAGCCTTTGCAGTATCTGTTGAATTGCCTGTGTAGTGGATTACAATGTACTTTCGACCGTTGTTGCCACTTTCATAGTTACACTTTGTATGTAATTTTTTCAGTTTGTATGACATTAGTTATCATCCTTTCCTTTGCTCTGTAGCACATCAATAGCCTTATTAATAATAGCCGGTAATGGTAAACCCATTAAACCGGCATTTTCTACGATAGAGATTAGTTCATTAGCCATAAAGCCTATGATTACTGCATCTCTTATATAACTAGTGCCAATTGCTATATCCAGTCTGTATGCAATTAATACGAACAATAGGGTCATACCCTTTTTACACAAGCCTTTCCAACCGGCTTTACTTTCTAATGCACCTGATGATGTTTTCTTGCTATTGTGGAATATACCTGCAACAACAAGACCTGACACATAGTCAATAGCCATAAATAAACATAGTGTTACCAGAGCAGTATCCCAACCACCGAACAACCATGCAAAAAGTCCACCTACTGCACCAATAGCAGTACAAATCCATTCTTTCATCTTAATTCTCCTTATCTGTTGTGACATCTTCAAAGTCACTGTTTGAGTTCTCTGTATCTTCGTTAGTTGTTTCAGTTTCTTCAACTGTGTACCAACTGTCGATAGTCAGCATATCTTCATCTGTCAAGACTGACTTACTATACCAGCTTAGTGCGTATGCTCTGACTTGGTACTCATCAAGTCTGTTCTTCATTGTTTCTAAAGTCTTAAAAACAAAATCATGTAAGCTAAACATTATTACATCACCTCACTTTCGTGTGCAACAAGAGCCGTTGCTAACTCATTAAACTTGTTGTCAATGTAATTCTTTGTATCAGCAATATAAGTTAGCTGACTGTCGCAGTCTGATACAACAGTTGTGCTTGGATAATACATATGTAAATTCAAAAATCCATTAATTTGTTCATTAGTTAAATTTATAACTGTCGGTGTTTGCTTTACCCCAACTAAAACAATACCGTTATTTTCATCAGCACAATTCTTTAGTGTTGCTTTTGTATCGTTAAGTGATAAACCTAAGTCAACATACAATGTATTTGTTCTTATATCAAAACAAGGATATTTTTCTGTACCGGCAAAAGCAAAGAATTGAAGTACATTACAAAGTGGTGCATATTTAACAGAACTATTAGCCCATTGCGTTGAATTTGATAATGTTAATGTACATCTATGGGTGTTTGTGCCACTTGGATTTTCTTTCAGATTATCAAAATCACTACTCAGCAAAACTAACTGCTGTAATTTTTCTGTGATAAAGCCTGTGCCGTCACTATTAATTGTCAACACATCACAAGTATTGTCTACACCTCTTAATATATAGTTTAATTGCAAGTTTTGAGAACTTTTTTTATTACTAAATGTAATACTTGGATTTTCAACACTATTAATAGCAACGGGATTGGTTGGTGTAGGTATTGCACTTTGAGTTGATTTACCGTACAAAGTTAACCCAACAATGTTACAATCACTACTGTCATTAAGCACAATGCTAGTTGACTTGTCTGTTGTAACTTTAATTTGCGAATTAGACATAGTATTACAAATATAAGGCTGTAATTGATTTGCTAACTCTAATGTACTTCTTTCGATATTGTAGGATAGAGGCATATTATCTTTATATTTAGCTTTGCATAAGCAAGGGTGTAAGACTACATCAATATAGTTAAGAAGTGTACCAGTTTGGACTGACAGTATAATTTCACTCAGATTTTCGTTGCTTACCGTAAATGACTTTTCAGAATAGTAAGTTTCTTTTTTATCTTTGTCAACTAATGTGATTTGGCTATAACAGTTGCTTTGTCTATTAGTAGTCTTACCACTAGTAATGTAATACTCCCCATTTTCTAATGATATTGACTTTACTAACATTGACACATATTTTTTCGTTGGTGTACCTGTGATATGATACCCTCCATCATCTGTTGCCGTTGCAGTTAATCCATTGGCAGTTTTACCATTTAAAATAGACCAATCAAAAAGATTATAACTTTGCACTAGATTTGCTTTGCTTTTGTCTAGTTGGGCAATATTCGTAGCATTCTTCTTTACTGCTGTATCATTAGTAGTTTTATAACTATTAAAATCAGCTTTATCAAGCTTATCAGCTTTCACACTTTCAATATCTGATAGAGGTGTTTCTAACTTACTGTTCACATAGTCAAATACTGCTTTGGTGTCAGGATAATAGTCTAAACTGGGATGTGTAATCACACTTACCTTATTAGATACATTTTCTTTAGTTTCTAACTTGGTATTGATTTCATCAACACTGTTATTAAAATTCTGCCTATCTGTATTTGCCTGTTCAACAATGCTATTAGCCTTGTCGGTTAGTGCTTGTACATCTGTTTTGTGCTGAGTTTCAATACTTGTTGCTCTGTTTTCCCAATCAGACTTATCTGCATCTGCTTGTTTCTTTAGCGACTTAATAGCACTTGCTAATAGTTCATTTACATTGATGAAGTTATCATCATTTGAGTAAACAATACTAACACCTGATGGTACTGAACCACTCACAATATCCATATTGCCAACTGTGTTATCAATATAAATTGTCTTTAGTGAGGTACATCCACTAAAAGCACCATTATTAATTTTTGTAACATTATCTGCAACAAATACTGTTACAATATCTGTCTGACTTGTTGCAAAGCTACCTGTACCTAATGCTTCTGTTGATGTTGTGTTCTTTAGCACACCATCAGAAGTGAAGGTTGCAGAATAGCTAAAGACTATGCCTTTGTTTGCTTTTTCAATACCGTCATCCATCTGATTCAAACTTACCGACAAAATTGGTGTGTTTGATGATGGGCTATCTTCCCAACCTACTTTTTTATAGCTCATTATAATTCTCCTTTCGCCTCTAGTGTATCTGTCAAGGCTTGAATACCACTAAGGGTTCTTGACAAGATTACACTGCTAACTACTGTCATTTTCTGTTTACCGTTTTCGTATAATGGAGCACCGTTTACATCAGTTTCATACACATTAAACTGTACATTGTCCCCAACCTGTACCCAAGGTCTGCCATCTGTTGTGGCAGTAAATGGGGTGTAACTACAGTTATAGAACCTTTTTGTAATGTCACTAGGGTCACCTTTATTATTCTTGTAATTGTACAAGTCATTAAGTATATGCCAATTAGATGTATTCATATCTTCATTCTGCCAGCAAATTACATTTTTCGTTAAGTCATATACTTTTGTTTCATTGTCCGGTATTTCCGTATTGCCCGGTCTAAATGTAGTTTCTTTTTCGGTTGTCTTTCCGTCAAGATTTCCACCATACTTCCATTTAAAATCAGTATAGCCCTTTACTATGTAATCCTCATAGCTTAAATCCTCATAAAAGTCATATACTTCAGGTGAGTCTGTAGGTGATATATAAACCAACCCAAAATTGCCTTTTACAGTATCTCCTTTCTTCTCTAATGCATCAGAAAAAGGAGATATAAAACCAAATACACCTATCATTTCACAACAATCCCTTAGTACGCTACCGGATGTTACTAGATTGTTCTTATCCAATAACCAATGACCATTCCTAGTTTTAAAATTATAGATTTTGTAATTAATTCCATAGGTACTAAAAGTGTTTGTTAAAATACCTGATGTTTCACTTACTGATGGATGATAAGTTAAGTTAATAAAGTCAGACATTACAGTTCCTAGTGGTCTGAATGTAGCGTTCTGCCATTCTTCAAATAAACTTTTTGTTCCATTTTTTTGGTTCAGCTTTGCCATATAGTCATATGCAGTAAGTTTATAAATGTGCTTATCATCTCCATCACGCTGAAACTTATCAACATAACCACAAAACAAATTCCATGTTTTTTCTTGTACCTGCCTACCGGGATAGATTTTAGCTGATGGGTACAGAGTACTTGACGGATAGATATAGTCACCTAGATAACTTTGAGTTAGTCTAACATATATCCATTTGCCTTTTAATTTATTACTGAAAATTCTATCCTCAGTATCGCACACAGAAATAGTAAACTCAGAGGCTATGCAACCCCCAAACTTCAATGTACTTTCACTGCATATTGACTGTTTGAGGGTCATACTTTCTTCAACAATATTATCCATTGTGATTGTTGCTATATCTGAGTTATTAGGAAAAAGAATTTCAACTGTATTTTCCACAAGGTCATTAATAATATGGTCCTTAATTTTGCTATCTACTGTAATCATCACATCACCTCAATACTCAATAAAGGTAAGTTCAAGAGCCTTGTACTCTATGTCTGTACCTTTAATTACTTTTGTTGTGTATGTAATATCAGGCATATAACAAACCATCTTGCGATACTTCATTAATTCTTCATCCCAATACATTACATATAGCTTTCTTTGTTGCTTGTGAATAAAAGCATTGTTAAGTATTTTCCTGATTGACTTTAGTTGTTTTAGGTGAAGTGGTATTGTCTGAAACACTATTTTAGACTTATAGTTTGGTGAGGTGACTCTATGTAACTTATTCTTGGTATCTCTATAGGCTTTTAGTTCAGTTCTTTGTAGTGGTGTTGATTGATATGATTCCTTAGCCATCAGGTCGTGTGGGAATGGTGTATAATCAACTTCACTTGCGTTTACTACTTTACCAATATAAATTAGAGTACCGTTAAATTTATCAAAATCAAAATTAGCCATAAAATCACCTACCTATGCAAATGCAGACTTGCCGAACCTTTTACGGTAGTCACTGTCCTTATTAACCATTCCTTTGAATATAACTTCACCATCAAGATTAATGGTAAGGTTAATATCCTTATCATTACCACCAAAGTTACCCTCAGCCATAGCCTCTAAAAATGCTTGTTTCATTGTTGATAATGGGGAAACAACCTCAGTTTCTCTTTTGTTATCACCAAGCATTGCTAAAAATTCACCGTGAGATGCCGGAACAACAGTACCGGTAGCTAACTTAGGAATTAACGGAACTTTTTCAGGCATGGAAAAATTCCAATCTTGCCCAAACACATCACCGATAGCACCGGCTATTCCACCAACTGCATTAACGATAGCCGACACTGCATTATAAATACCAGTCCAAAGCATATTAATACCATCAATAATTAAATTGATAACACCCTTGATTATGCCCCAAATGCCATCCCAAATTCCTTTAAAAAAGTCTTTGATACCGTTCCAAGCCTTTTTCCAATCTCCAGTAAAAATACCTGTAATAAAGTCAAGCAACCCCCCAAGAGCATCTAAAATACCACCGACAACATCACCAATTACAGTGAATACTGTGTTAAACACACCACCAATGGCCTTAAAGATATTTGTAAAAACAGGTCCAAAAGTTTTAACAAGAAAATTAACAATAGGTGATAAAAAGTTATTCCAAATTGCTGAAATACAATCCCCTAACTTTCCGAAAAATGAGACTGCCTTTTCGAAGATTGGTTTTAAGTAATTATCCCAGGCTGATTTAAAAACATCAACAATAGCGTCCCATGCCGGTTTAATCCATTCGTTATAAACATTCATAAGAGTAGTACCAATATTTGTAAACATATCGCATATGTTACTAAACACAGATGAGCCGTCACTTTCCCACCATTCGGATAAGAAGGTACCTATGTCACTAAAAACAGTACCCACTAAAGATAAAACATCAGCAATCTGCAATTGAATATTATCAAAAAATGTCCCAATAGTTTCACTATCCTGTTCAACCCATTCAACTAATTTTCCTGTTGCAATTTCAAAACTATCAGATACTATTGTACCAACTCCACCAGCTAAATCTGTAATACCTGATAGCAAATTAGATATTGCATTTTCCATAGTTGGTCTAACCCTATCAATGCTATCACCCAGTAGGCCAAATGCTCCGTCAAAGAAAGTTGATAAATTATCAAACCCATTTGAGAGGTGCGTACCAATAGTGTTGATAAATCCTATTATTTTTTCTTGATCCTTTGTAAGCCACTTACTAATACCACCTGTTAGGGTCTGTAATTGCTTACCTCCCACCTGAACTATACCACCAACAAATGAACCAACTGCTCCTAAAGCTGCCTTGCTGACATTTTGTACTTGTTCTAAGTAAGCTTTGGCTATTGGTATTGATTTTTTAAAAATATTTTTGCAATTATTTCCAATAGCCGACCAATCAACAGAATTAATACCTTTTTGAATGTTATTTAAAAAGGTATCAAATCCACATTTTTTGTACAAATCTTTTAAAGCATTAGTTAAGCTATCTGAAATACCTTTGCCAACAGATTTCCCAATTCCACTTCCCGCATTAGGATATTTGGTGGTATTCATTGGAACTAAATTACCATTAGCATTATCACTTTTAGCACTATTAGAACTTGTATTTTGGGATAGAATATTTAGTTGGTCATAATTTGCAATACCATTTTTTAATTCTTTATTATTCTTTTTATTTGCTTTAGTTGTATTGTTTACGGCTTTAGTCAATGACTTTTGAGCTTTAGTAGATTTATCTATATTATCTGCACTTGATTGTGCATTTTTGCTAATATTAGATGTTGAATTAGATGTATCCTCACTCCATCCAAACATTTTAGATAATCTTTTTACTGCTTTATCTGCAAAAGCTATTAAACTTGATAATGCATCGTTTATAGTTTTTACTGCCGGAAGAAGTATATTAATTAGTACTGTTCCTATTGTCCCAGCCAGTTCTTTCCATCTTTCTGACAAAATACGAGTTTGATTTGCCCAACTTCCTTGTGTTTTAGCGAAGTCACCCTGCGCTAATTGTGTTTGTTGCATTACAAAATTATAACGCAGCTGTACTTTTTCAGCTTGTGTCATTGCTGAAGTAGATTTTGTTATACCTTGTGATAATGCAAAAGCCTGTAAGTTTGCATCAGTCATTACAATACCAAACTGTTTTAATGTTTCTGTTTCACCTGTAAAGATGGATTTAAGGGCAGTACTAGATATTTCTTGGTCAACATTATAAAATGATGCCATATCAGCAGATAAACCCGTTAAAGCAATAGACATATCACTTGCATTCTTCTCGGCTAAACCCATACCTCTAGCCATTGCCATAAAAGTTGAACCGGTTTGTTTTGCAGTTAATTTTGAAATACCAAAACTATTAACTGCCTTATTGGCAAAAGTCTCCATTTTATTGCTCATTGACCCAAACGCAGTATCAACAACATTTTGTACTTCCGTTAAGTCAGATGCTGTATTAAGTGCTATTTTACTAAAAGATATAAGTTTGCTAATACTAAATACAGCAGCCACTGTTGTTCCTAGTTTTACAAAGGAAGATTTTAAAGTTCCTAATCCATTAGATATTGTCCGAGTACCTTTATTAAAACCACTTTTATCAATTTGTGTATTAAATATAAGAGAACCATCACTTGCCATACAACCCCTCCTTCCTAAAAATGGATATAAAAAATGCGTACACCACTTGATGTACGCATAAAAAAAGCCACTCTATCGCACAGAGTGGCTAGTTTTTATTTTGATTTTACACTGTAATACTCAATATTAATCTTTGGCAATGTAACATCAGAACCAAGGACTGATGTGTAAGAATACTTACCGTCACATTCACCCCAAATGGTGATTATATCATCTTCAAGAATTCTATCTGCATTCTTTGGTAATTCAACAGTTGCAAAAATAGTATCATCCCAAAGACCATATTCGTCTTTAGTAACATTAATTCTTAAATCAACAGTAGTATTGTCATCAAGCCAGTGTTCATCTTCTTGTACCTGAATAACCTTACCTGTATATTTTAGTTTCTCACCTTTATGTTTGTCAGGATTTCTGGACAAATCTTTGAAAGAAAGTGTCTTACAATTATTTTTGTAAGCTTTAGCTGATACTTTCTTTTTTGCCTTTGTTGTTGGTTGCACTGTTGTAGTTTCTACTGCACTGGTACTAACCGTTGTTGTTTCTTTATTATCAGTATCTTTACTGCTATTTCCATTACGGGCAGAACCGGCTCCGATAGAAATAACGATAACTACAACAATAACCCAGAACCACCACTTCTTATAAAACGGTTTCTTAGTCCCATTATGTTTTTGAGAATTTTTCATTAAATTATTCATTGTGAAATTTCACCTCATTTTTATAATTTTATTACATTTTAAATCATAATTCGGTGAAAGTCAACATATTTTTTATAAATATTCAAAATATACTATTAATAAAATCCAATTCCTGTTGTTCATCTTGTGAAGTAGCTTTTCTCTTTAGGTCTATTAACTCTTTGTGGGTACTGTAAAATTCTCTCTCCCACTTTTCAAGTTTCTTTCCTTTAGACTTCTTACCTCTAATGTTCATTACCTGTGAAAACAAGCCATCTCCAATTTCATTAAATAGACCTAGAAAAGTCCACCAATGAAGGTACTTAACTTCTCTTGTTTCGTAACCGGCTACTTTATTAATAGCCGGAAAGATTATACTTTCATCTTGTTCCCAATCAAGTATTTTTCTTTGATTTTGAGATTTTGGAATATCTCCACCATCAAGAAACCACATTGCTTTTTTAATAGCTTGTTCTGTATTAGCCGGTACTTCTTTATACAAACACTTCAGACATACTAAAGCCTTACAATATTGGTCTAGTTCAGGGTCATTGAATGCTTGAAATATTAACAATGCAACACGGAAATCTGAATTAATTTCATATGTTGCATTGTCAATTTCAAGGCTTTTAGGAAGTTCACCAATCATTTTACTTTAGATGTGTACTTATGTACCTTTTCAGCGATTTCTTGTTGTTCTACCCCAATATCTTTTTTTATAGAAGGAAGAATTGCCTCTAAAAAATTCTGAAAAACAGGCTTACCGCCGGCAATGCTGATACAGTTAGTATTACCAAATATAATATCAGAAACATCACCATCAAAAATGAAATCTATTTGTTTTCTGATTTTTCTATCTACACTTACGAAAAGATTATTAGCCTCATCAAATGTATTTGCAGTAGAATTTTCATATTCTTTTGCAATCTTATCAATTTGTTTCATTCCTTTTGTGAATCTATCAAAAATCGCATAATCGGTCATTTTAATACGCAAAATTCTACTTTCATCACCGTTAATAGAATATTCTTTATATCCAACATCAAAACTTAAATTGTTCATTAGACTTCTCCTATACTGCTGTAAATGTTGGTACTTTGTTAGTAATAGCAACAGTACCTTTCTGACGATTACCTTCAAGCGAAACATTGTAAGGAATATTTACACCACTATTGTTACCACCTGCACCACCGTAAGACTGTGGCTTTACAAAACAATCCTCTACCCAAGCACTAGCACCTGTAACTGCACCTGATGCATCAATAGTAGCATTGTTATCAATAAGTACTTCAAGAATTTTTGTTCTGCAATTTTCTCCTGTAAGTCTATTCATAGCAATGTCTTTTAGCTTGTCAAAGATTTCATCTTCTGTGTTTGCATAGTATGTTTCTACACCTAGAGTTGGTGCGTAACCATTATCAATAGTTTGGTCAAGAATATTCTTTGAGTCTGCCTCCGGATTTAGTTCCATTGATAGTTCCTCAATATCTCTACCGATTAGAAACCAACTAGGTGTCTGACTACCAAAACTAGCGTCAATGTAGTGCATTAAGTAACTTCTTTTTAGCTTACCTGAATACTTGCCGGGTGTACCACTTACTGCTTTTGTTTCTGCCATAATATTACCTTCTTTCATTAAAAATCAATTTTGTATTGTGATATAATCTGCAACTGATATACCACACCGTTATTCATATTGCCATTTGGTATTTCGTAAATCATACCATTTGAACAAGTTAACTTTGTTAGAGTGCCTATATACTCTTTGTCACCCACCTTGACAGTAACTTCTTGATTATCTGCAAAATGTTCAAGGTACATTTGAAGTGAGAGTAAAGCACCTGTATTTACCATTCTGTCATAGTCATTAACGGACTGATACACTGCATACAGAATAAAGTTATGTTGTCTTGTCTGATTACCTAAAATATCTTCTTTTAGCAATGTATCACCTGTTGAAGATAGTCCGTAACTATCAATTGTATCATCTGTAAAGTCAATAGAGATTTCATTACACACTTCATTAATTTGTGGAAAACTCTGCAAAGCTGACTTTACTACTTCAATTATGTTCATTTCACATTACCACCTAAAATTTTTGCAGTACCGTTCAGGATAACATCTTCCTTATCCTTTTTCATTCGTTCAAACCACATTTTACCGGCTAGAGGGTGCTTAGCAGTTGAATACTTTAATTCTCTACCGGTAGGGTATTTCTTTGGTGGACTGTAAAAGCCTACCAATTCACCATTCTTGTATAGTGGAATATTAGGACCATAAACAACACCATAGTATAAATACCTTGCATAAGGTCCTAACTGTACAACCTTACCACTACCTATAACTGTACCTACTGTGGCAGACTTAAACAGAAAGCCTGTATCCATAGGTGTGTATGGTATCATCTGCCTTATAACTTCATTGTCTACAAACCTTTGTGCCTTTTGAAATTCTTTTTCAGTTAAAGAACCAAAGTCACTACGCCATTTAAGATTTAAACTTCCGTTAGGTGTGTTAATTGTGTTATCTTGTGGCTGACTAATAATCATACATTCACCTACTTTCCACTAATCTTGATGTGTTGTAACCTTTTAGCACCATAGTCCTTGATGTCTATTGACATAATAGTGTTGTAACTAAAAGACTTGTTAAACTCTTTCATACTTTCCGATACTGTCTTTTGGTCGGTATTATTAAATTCAAAGTCACAATAACCTTTTACAATAAGGTCTTGTGAGAGTTTCTTAGGCACAATCTTCATTCCTGGGAAAACATCATTAGCCGGTAACAAGCTACTGCTAGGAGTGATTACAAGGCTATCAAGTGGTATATATACAGTTACACTGTCAGCATTCTGTAAACCACTTTTCATAACATTACTTGCCTTGTTCTCTTGCCAATGACAATGGGGTACATAAAACTTACTGTACCCCACCCCATTAAAATGATATATAGTACATTTAAAATTAGTAATCACTTTACACCTCTGTACAGTAAACCTGTACCACTTAGCCACATATAAATTACAGACTTAATTTTCTTTGACAAAACCTGTCTTTGGCTTTCTGTACTTTCATATGTAACTGACATATCACCTGTCTTGTCAGAGGTTACATAGTTACTACTATTTTGCTCAGCATTATAAAGCAGTTCAGCTACTTCACAACAACACATTTTTACTTGTTCAGGTATATCGCCCTCATCAATGTTGTCACAAGTATAGTGCCTAATATAGTTAGTTGCTTTACGGAAATAAACATAAGGGTTAGCAGTATTAATGACTGCACCTTGATATTTATTTTTATAAAAATCCATATTTGCATAAATCATCATACTGCTTTACCTCTTATACAGATACTGACTGAGTAGCTGTGTTCTGTGTTACTGTGTGACAGTAGATACCTGCTACTTTGTTCTGATACACCCTAGCAATACCAACATTACGATAACCAAAAGTCCATGCATCTGCATCAGGGTTTGCGTTAGGGTCAATAATCTTAGGTACTTTGTGCTTGGTGTACTGGATTACTGCTGACTTATGGATAATCTCAAAGTTAATATCAACAGATTTAGCTGACTTAGCATAACCACCTTTTTCCTGACCACTGGTCTTACCGTCATTTAGTGTAATGTTAGTCATAAATCTTGATGATGGTACAGGAACAATCTTAGAAAATCTTTCAAGCACTTTTCTTGACTTTGTTGTATCCATATCATCAATTACACCGTAAAGGTCTGAACGAATGTACAGAATTCTGTTATCTGTAGGTACTTCGTCATCATCCATCTTTGCAGTAGCAGTACGAAGGGCCTTGATAATACTGTCACCTGTAGAAAGGCTACCATATGCAGAAGAAATACCCTTGATACCTGAGTATGTAGAAAATCTAAATGCATCAAGTTCAGGTACTTCCTTAGTACGGATAAACTCACCTGCAAGTCTGCCAAATGCAATACCGGCAGTTTCAATATTATCCATACTGTCAACCGTAAACTTTCTGCCTCTATCGTAGTTACAAGCTACTGTCTGATTCTTAATAGTTACATCACCGTTAATATAACCACTGTTACGGTCATAGTTAGCAAGACCGTCCATTTCAATCATTGGAATAATCAGTTCGTTAGCATTAGCACCGGCTTGTGCTAGTTCTGATGCACCGTCCAGCTCAGAAGTGAGTGCAGAATTCTTATACACTTCATCAAGAAGTGGCACATAGGATTTTGCTAATTCAATAGTATTTGCCATAAAATAAAACCTCTTTTCTTAATTAATTATTTTCTTTTGGTTCACCTAAACCCATAGCAGACCTAATGGCTGACATTGATTCAGGTTTAATATTTGTGTTACCGGTGTTCTTTACCGGATTTTTGAAAGGCTCATCTGACTTGAACATGTAGTCATTTTCTGTCTTTACATCCTTGATAGCCTTTTCAATATCTTCTGCTTGATTTTTTGATGTTTTAAGGTTGTCAAGGTCAAGCAAAGCCTTAACAGCTTTACTGTTCTTTGCACCACTTTTTGATAAAGCCGTATCAAGTACAGAAGTAAACTCCATATCTGAAATTTTATCCTTGTACTCTTTGTCCTTGTTTGCAAGTTCTGTGTTAAGACTATCAATTTTACCTTGTAAGTCCTTAACATCAACCCCATCAAATTCTTTTAGTGCATCTTGTGCAGTCTCTAGCTGATCCTTTAGGCTATCTCTTTCCACAATAAGTGGTTGTTTAGCCTTTTCTAAATCTTGGTTGTACTGATTCAGAACCTTATCAATATTATCCTTATCAAGTCCTAAATCTTCTAAAAATTTTCTTTGCATAATAGCTCCTTTCGATACGCTTTTTAACGAGGTAGCACCTCTTTCTATCCTTAGTTTAACGACTTAGGAACGGTCAATATTTGTAATTTTGGGTATAAAAAAAGCACCTTACAAAATGTAAAGTGCTTAAGTAGCAGTATTTTGTCACGAAACATAAAAAGTATAAAAACTAATAGTCTAGACAATCGTTATTCATCATCATAATCAACAATCATTTTATGCCTTCCTGTTTTTTTATAATACTCATCATCAAGTTTTCTTACTTCATCTTTAATGTATTCCGGGGCATCTTTATTTAGCCGTCTATGACAAGTATTATCCAAATGAGACCATTTTATATACTTATTAAATATCTCAGTCATAATTATTTATCCCCCTTAATGATATTTGCAACTTGCTTAGATGTGTATTTTGCCTTCTTATTCATACTTTCTGCAATACATTCAGATATAAATTCATTTATATCTTGCATAGCATATTTTGATACGGTATATTTACCTTTAAATTTATTGTTATCATATTCAGGTAATGAACGCATTATATCCTGTATTGCTTTTAATTTTTCATTCCACAATGGGTCATTCAGTTTATGTTCAAGCTGAATTGCATGACCTATTTCGTGCCTTATAGCGTGTAAATAATGTGCAGTTGACCATTCACCGGACTTGTTCATTTTCTTTGCTTTTTTAGTGTGTTCTGATACAAAACTTTTCTTATTAGCAAATCTTAACACTAATTCTCTTGAATTATCATTGTATGAGCCATATGTACTCAAATTACTATCTCTAAGAACACCAACAGAAGATATGGTAGATATGTTACCAAACTTCTGTTGCATATTCTCATATTCAGTATTAAAGATTTTCTTAACATCTTTAGTTACACCTTTTTCAAATTCTATTATACCACTATCGTTACTTTTTTCAATATTTGATTTACTGTTTTGTATAGTTTTTTCAAAGTTGGTGTTGTCACCGGAATCAGAAAGTTTATGTACACCATTTTCAATAGTCTTTGTACCGTTACTCTTAGCCACCTTATTACTTTTATCTAGCTTAGCACCTATGTTTCCCAGTCCGTCAATATTTATTCTTTGTCTTTGTTGTGGTAGGTTCATAGCCTTTGAAAGTCTTGCATATTCGTCTGAGGTTTTGTTGTACCGTGCATTGGCTGCCATTAGGTCATCTTCACCGGCACCACCCTCTGTAAGCAGTTTTATTTCTTGTCTTTCTGCTCTCATTATGGTTTCTAGTTTTCTTTGTCTTTGCAGAGCCTCATACTTTGTGTAGCTTTTACCTCTGAACTCTCTTTTCTCATTATCTTCTTGGTTCATTCGGTTTAGTTCTTCATCTGTATAAGTCCTTTCCGATACACCCTTAATAAATGGATAATAGTTGTGATAACAGTTAGCACCACAAAGCCCTGTTACTGTACCCAGTCCACAAACTGAAACTAACTCTTCCTTGCTATACACCCTACCTTGCCAAGGTTGGTGGGTAGGTCTTGCACCACTATGATAAGTAGTTTCAAAATAGTTTGTTTCAAGTTTTTCTGCATTACTCTCATTGATATTTGCCACTACCTGATTATAACCTGTAAGGACTGCTCTCCTTACTGCTACCGATACTCTACTGCTGTAACCACTATCATAGTCAATGTACCTTAGTCCTGAGTTAGTCATTTCTTTCACTGTATTTCCCAGTACAGTATTGTAATCAAATGCACCTGTTGCAATCTGAGTTATTGCCTTGTCAAGAGTGCTTTGGTAGTAGTCTGTAAGTGGTGTATATGTTAGCTTAGTTGAGTTAGGCTCTCTAAGTGCAAAGCCTAAAGAACCGGTAATGTTCTTTAGCTCTCCTTTAGTCTGAGTTATCATTGATGTAACAAGTTGTTGAAGTTGTAAGTTATCTTCATATGGTATGAAACTTTTACCTACTGTTTCATAAAGGCTTATATCTCTTGCATAACCACTTCTTATAGCATTAGAAAACACCTTGTCTATCTGTTCATCAGATAGGTTCAAGGTGTTCTTGATATAACTCTTTATTTCTTCTTTACTTTTTCCCAATTCATAAAGTCTGTTAATTTGCCAATCTGCTGACCTTGTAATCTCCTTATTATTAGCCTGTAACCGTCTAATAATGTCAAGCATAATAGTTTGTTCCAGGTCATTAAAAAGGCTCACAATAGGCTGAGGAACAGACTCTATATCCTTCTCAGTAATTTGCATTAATCTTTACCTATAAAAGCCAGTACAATAACTGTAACACAAATAATTGTTGTAATAATAATTGAATTACTCATTCTATCACCTCAGCTTTTTGTGGTAGGTTCTGTAAAGCTGTGTCAATGTCTTCACCCATCCACTTTGCTCTGTATTCCTCAGGTCTTAAGATACCTAGATTAAGGTCCTGTATATCGTGATTTCTTTCTGTTTCTTCATCTGTCTTAATGCTATCCTTAAAATCACAAACAAACTTGTAACCACTTGTAGTCATTGAATTATAAAAAGCTAAAGCATACACAAGGTCCTCCATACAATCCTTTAAATTTTCTTGAATTGCATTGACTGTGTTGTACTTTCTGTCTTTAGCCGACTTAATTTCCGTTGCAGTTTTTGCCACTGTTGCCGGATCGGACAAGTCACCATAAGCAAGACCAACAGAAAACTCAATTTCTCTTTTGTATGCCTCAAGTCCGGCTTTAATATCAACTTGTCTGATTGTCGGTGAATAGTCCTGTAGAATTCCCTCATTATCATCAAGGTCAACACTACGATATAACCTTTTATTTAACTTTGCTACTCTATTACCTTTTAGTGCTGATTCATCAATGTGTATAGCTCTTTCTCCACTTTCAAACTCCCAATCAAGCCTACCAAACTGAATATCTGCTTTCTGAATAATTGGCAACGCTGAATCAAATATAGAAATAGGAGTCATAGAGCCGTCAATATCATTGTCAATAGGGTTACGATAATAGCCGAAAGCAGTTTTATTCATTGTGGGATATGTGATACTTTCTTCTAGGTCTGCCCATTCTTCAATACTGCTTAATGGTATCTTATTGCCTAATGTGCTTTCACTGTCAGACACATAGGCAGAATTAGTAATTGTCAGTCCCTTGTCTTTATCTAGGTCGTGATATTCAAGTCTTGTATAGAACTTGTTACCTAGCTTTTTAAATTCAGGAAATATAACTTTAATCAGTCTTCCGTCAGTATCATATTCAACAGGTATAAAGGCATTGGCAGAAACAAACTGAACTTTACTGCCACCTAAAGGCTTTATAATCATAGCACCGGTGGCTAAACCTCTTTGAAAGTGTGTGTTAATGTTTCTAATTGCTTTCTTGTATATTTCATCAAGTGGCTTGTAACTGACACTTGAAGTCATTTCAGACAAAGAAACATTGCTAAATTCTCTTACAATGGACTTTTCAAGTCTTAAACTGACAACATGATATTCATCAAGCCACAAGGCTCTGCCTGAATAACTGTTCTGCCACACATCAATAGACTTTAACATTTCATCAGTTAAAGCAATATCAATATTAAGTGCATTCTTAATACTTCTTAGCTTTGTTGGAAACACTCTGCTCCACACTCCTTTCAAAAAATTTATAAGTCCCATTTTATCCCACCTTTATAAACCTTTTCATATTTCTTTCAAAGGTGTACTCAAAACCGTCAAGACTATCAATATCGGTAGATCCGTCATCAAGCCTTTCATCATTTAGCTTTTTATCGTTCCATACTGCCTCTGTAAGTGCCGTTTTTAGGCTTCCACAACTATCAGTAATAAAGAACCTATCTGCTCCCATAAGTCGCAAAGCACATTGAATACGGTCTTGTATAGGCTTTTTCCTAGCCGGTCTAACAATAACATTAGGAAATTTCTTTTCAAAGGCTCTTTTTATACCTCTACCTAAAACAGTTTCGGCATTATCCCAATAAACATAATCAACTTTTCCTACCATATCAAAAACAGACTGTGCAAATTCTATAGCCAGTCTGTCTAAATCGTTACTATCATATTCTCCAAAGTGCCTTATACTTTTAATTGCCACCAGCTCACTGTAATTATCAGTTGTACCGGTAGCAACAAACGCATGACCTGACTTATTACCACCAAAGTCAATACCAATAGTTACTTCTTGTAAAGAGCTTTTTAGTATCTGTTTGTATGGTAAATCAGGGTTTATTCTCTCTACCAGCTTACAATAATACGCTTTTGGATTGTCTGCAAATTTGCGATAAATAGCACCTTCGGCACGAACCCACTTGCCTAAAATCAATCTATCATAATAGATAGTACCTTCATACTCATTACACAAGTTTTGTACAAATTCTTTAGACAAAAAGGAATTATCAAAGATTGTATACTCTTGCAAATAAATATCTGCATCACTGTCAATAAACTGCTTTAGCCAGTGAGTAGGGTGTTCAGGATTAAGGCTACCGTCAAAACAAGAATAAGGCTTATCAAGTCTTGACTTTAGCATAGCAAATACATCTTCATTCCACTTTGCTACTTCATCACCATAAATATATTTAGCTGAAGCACCTTGAATTTTTGCAACCTGACTAACCTTTTCAGCACCTAAACAATAAACATCTTCACCACAGATTTTAGCAATGTTGCGACTGTTGATTGTTCCAACAACATCAGAAGTATATCGTTCTCTCATTGGCTGAAGTACATTTCTCTCAATAGTTTCTTTAGATACACCGATAATAAAGCAAAGTCCGTCTTTGCCTATTCTCTCCCTAATTCTCATAGGTACAATAAAAGTAACATCAACAAAACTTTTACCGGAACGAACTGCACCACTCTTTATGTTCCATCTATGGGTAGCATTTACAATATATTCTTTTTGCTTATTTGTGTAACCCATTCTTTGTACTCCTTAGTGCATCATCTTTAATCTCTTTCAAAATATTATCCAGCTTATTAAGTGCCGTTGTGTCTGTTTCTTCTTTCTGCTTATCTCTCCACTTATCAGGTCGTCTATTTTTAAGCCAAAAGATTTGAGCCGTTGTATTGCCCTCTAGTGCTGATGAAAGCAAAGCGTTCTCAACTTCATAGTCAACAACTTCTTTACCCTTTTTTAAGGCTTGTAAAATCGGTAAATGGTTTGTTTTATAGTTATATAAAGTCTTAACTGAAATACCCATATTCTTTGCTATCTGTTCATCAGTTAAACCATCTCTAGCCCAACCCTCCAGCAATAATAAATTTTCCTTTAGTAACCACTTTTGATATTTTCCCTTTGCCACCGTCACCACCTCTCTTTATTAAATTAAAATGCAAAAGAAAAAGGCTAAGCAATGCTTAACCTTTTCAATATTATTTATCCTGTTTCCTTGTATTTTTCTCAATCTTTTCAAGAGTAATGAACAGTTCCTGTTCATTATACTCTTTTACCTTTATTTCTTCTTTCATAGATTTCATATTTGTGACAAATAGGGATCTTATAAAATTTATAAATTTTATAAAAGTTATAATAGAAATCACTAAAAAATACAAAATAATAAAGCTAACAAAAACTGACGAAAAATCACTAATAAGTGTACATAAAAGAACACATAATAAATTTTCTGAAATACCCAACATAATTAACATCAATATAGGTTCATCAGACTGTGATAATAGTATCGCTTTACTAACATTAATAATTGATAATGATACAATGGTTGCAATAGTTAAATAAAAACCTATTACAATGGAGAAAATGCTTATAATATATCCCAATCTATCACTATCTAAATATTTTTCTAAAAAGTCACCTGTACTTCTTAACCAAATACTATTTTGACAAAACATACATATTAGTAAAAATATAATAAATCCTAAAGTGAAGAAAATCTCTATTTTAAAATTTCTAAAAAAAGTTTTAATAATATCTCCCCCCTTTTTTATTATATAAATTAGTCTTCAAATGATTCTGTCGGATTCCAATCAAGTTTTAAGGGTCCCATTACTTGCGAAATAGATTTCTCGTTCGACTTAATTTCAATCATTCTTGGTCGATATCTCATAACCTCGCTTTGAAATGCTGCCTCACAATTATTTAGCAAATACTCAGAAGGCAGATACTCCCCTCTAAAATCAAAATAATAATCAACTATAAGACTACTATTCTTATAAAGTGCAGTTTTTTTCTTCTCACCATTATAATATTCCAAAGTAATTTGATTAATAATTTCTTCATTAAGTTCCAATTCTTCAATAAGATTCTTAACACATTCAATGTCCAAAGAATCTTCTTTTTTGCCATAATGGAATCCAAAAGATATAGAAATATCAGTTGAATTCAACTGATTCGTTGAATAATCAACGAAAGAATTAATTTGTCCTTTATTGGATTTTAAACCTGTACCATATTGTTTCTTAGTAGAATCATCTAATCGTAATCTCAAATCTACTTTTTTAATGTACTTTGGTGTACCCACATTTTTTATGCTAATATCCTCAAGTAAAGGTACTATTTTTATCTTGTACTCAAAATCTTTTGGTATAAAAGAATTCAAATACTCTTCAATTTGAGTATAATTTGGACCTAATCGATTCTTGGTTATGATGGCTATATTTTTCACCGTATCAAAAACCATAGAAGTTACTTCAAATAATTTTGTATCTAGTTGTTGTAAAGTGTCATCAACCATATGAAAAGTTACACCTTTTTTTAGTTTACCAAATGGAATTGATATATATTCACTTTGATTTTTATTAAATCTTGATACAACTAAATTCTTACCGGAAATATTACGAGAAAGAATTTTCTTTGTATCTTTTCTATCAAAAATATCGTACAAACCTTCAAAGAATTTTTTTAGATCACCTTTATAGTAATCATTATTTTTGAAATATGTACCTTCACAATCTTTTTTAATAAAGGTACATAGAAAAAATTCTACCTTATTTGACATCTACTATCACCTCATATGTTATTATATCGAAATAAAATAACAAAATAAAGTAATTTGTCAAATTTTGTATAAACGCACAAGTAATAATTATTATGTATGTGCAATTTCACAACAAAACCCACCTAAGTGATTAGGTGGGTAATGCTGAATTTTTTACAAGAGGAATAGTAGAAGTGAAAATCATTCTTGCAATCTTATCTATCTCTTTCGGTTTTCCATAATATCATTATAGCACTGGTTAGGGTGTCTTTTAATGTCCTCTTTTAAAACTTCTGAAAAAGCTTGTAAGGCTCTGCCATGAACCTTGTACACATATCTCAAATCATAATTCATGCAATCAGCTACCTGCTCCCATGTTTTATGATTTAGGTAATACTCTGTCAGAACTGTTTTATATCGTTCATCAGTCAGCCTATGTATAAGGGTTCTGGCTTGTTCCTTTAATTCTACAAGTCCGGCAATTTCTTCATTGATTTTGTCTTGCAATAAAACAATCTTATCAATAATCTTTGTAAAGTCACCACCACTACCGGAACTCTGTACCCTTTCACCTTGGCTCTGTGGACTTACTTGTAATGACTTTAGCTTTAGGTGATACAGTTCATCACTCTTAGTATTAATGCTTATATCAGCAAACCTTACACGATTAAGGTACTCTTTAGCGTTCATTGTTTCACATCCTTCCGCAAACTTGAAATAGTCATAGTTAGTAATTATATTCACTATTTAGATTATACATAATAATGAATATCATCTAATTGACTTCTGTGAGCTAAAAAGAACATTTCAGTATCACAGTTTTGTACAATCCAAATCTCGGATTGCTCCGATAAAGGTTCTATTATTTCAACCATTGTATCATCATTGGTTGTATGATATGTTGCATATAATGTATGCATATAATAATCATACAAACTAGTTTCACATTTTCTACTCATATAGCAATCTCCCCACTTTCAATCTTAGCTCTATACTGACCGTAGCTTAACCTTGTTCCGTTTTCTTCGTTGTACTTATGTAAATTGTACAAAGTACGGTTAAGGTTATGTTCTCGTGATTGCTTTGAGGCTTTCGCCTTTTCGTTACGGAGATTTCTTTCATACTCTCTTGTATGCTTTTTCTTGCACTCATAACAACAATACTTTGCATTGTGGTTTCTTGCAGTAAACTCCTTGCCACATACTGCACATACTTTCTTAATTTCCATATTCTTCTCCTTTACTTTTCATACTTTGCTTTAAGGGACTTTAATAGGTCCTCTTGTACATTTGCTTTACCTTGTAAGCTGTTCAAAACTCTTTCATCACAAGTACCCTCTGTAATTAAGTGATGGATAATCACTGCGTTCTGCTGACCTTGTCTATATAGTCTTGCATTAGCCTGTTGGTAAAGTTCCAAACTCCATGTTAAACCGTACCACACAATAATGTTGCCACCGGCTTGTAAGTTAAGTCCATGACCTGCACCGGCAGGGTGTGCTAAGAGTAATGGAATTTCTCCCTTATTCCAACTTTCAATATCTGCTGAACTTTCCAGCTTTTTGGCAAACTTAAACCTTTCCTTTATCCTTTCAAGGTCGTGTCTGAAACTGTAAAAGCATAAGATAGGTTTACCGTTTGCAGTATCGAGTAATTCAGAAAGTGCATCTAACTTCTGATTATTAGCCACCACATAACTGCCATTTTCCATATACATAGCACCGTTGCTATACTGCAACAGTTTGTTTGTTAAGGTTGCGGCAGTAGTTGCATTTACTTCACCCTCTGCAAACTCTATGTAGCTATCATGTTCAAACTTTTCATATGCCAGTTGTTGCTCAGGTGTCATCTTAACGCTGATAATCGAATCAATTCTTTCAGGCATATCAAGCCAATCCTCTGCTTTCATAGACACGCATATGTCTGAAATTTTATCCATAATAGCCTTTTCTGAATTTTCCTTTAACTTGTAATTGAAAATGGTTGTTTGGTTTCTCTGGTTAGGTGTGAAATATCTTTCACGATAACCTGAAACAGTTTTACCTAACCTTTCCCCACTGTCAATAAGGTACATCTGACTCCATAAATCAATTAATCCGTTTGGTGCAGGTGTACCGGTAAGTCCAACAACTCTTTTACTTCGTGTAATGTACTTTCTTAATGCTCTAAACCTTTGTGCTTTTGGTGACTTAAAGGAAGAAAGTTCATCAATAACCACCATATCAAAGAACCGACCATCACCAACGCTTGAAAGTTCATTAGTCAGCCACACAACATTTTCACGATTGATAATATAAACATCAGCCTCTTGTGCTAAAGCTAATCTTCTTTTTCTAGGTGAGCCTAAAATCTTTACTACACTTAAATCTTTTAGGTGGTCCCACTTTTCGCACTCTCTGCTCCATGTATCTTCTGCAACTCTTAAAGGTGCAATAACTAAAACCTTTGATATTTCAAATTGATTGTAAATTAGGTCCTCGATGGCTGTTAATGTTATTACGGTCTTACCAAGTCCCATATCAAGAAAAAGTCCACATCTTGGTGTGTTGTAAATTTTCTCTATTGCCATACTCTGATACTTATGAGGAATAAACTTCATCAACAACACTCCTTACCTTTTCTTTACTGTCGGCAGTATAAACCTTTACACCCAGAGAAGAAAAAAGTTTATGTACTCTTGTCTGTTCCGGTCTTGGCTTTTTACCCTTTGCCTTTAGTTCCACAAAGAAAATTTTTCCTTGTGGAAGTATTACTATTCTATCCGGCAAACCTCTCATACTAGCAGATATGAACTTTAGGCATAGCCCACCTTTATCTTTCACATATCTTATTAGGTATTTTTCTACCTTTGCCTCTTGCATTTCTATAAATTCCTTTCTTTGTTGTAAATCTGTTGACCCCCATTTGTCCCATAAGTATGGGATTTTTGGCTTGTGGGTCAACAAGGTCAACAGATTTTCTATAGACTATCATTGAATATAGGATTTATAAATTTTTTTAAGGTTCGTAATTTCTATAATCTCTATAATTCAATATACTTATATATATAAGTTGTTGACCCTGTTGACCCTATGCGAATAATCGCATACCTAAGCCATTTTTAGGGTCAACAGCTTTTTTTCTATTTTGTTGACCCTTTTCTTCTAAAGCCTCTTTGCCGTCCATAAATATCGCCAAATTTAAAGTTGTTTTTCACCTGCTCCCATTCTCCTGTACGGATAATAATGTCTTTGATTTCTTTACTTTTCTGATAATTAAAATCTTTTCTATCACCACCAAAAGCCTCACACCACACTTCAAGTGGGCATACCTTATCCCTTACAACTGTACCTTCTTCTTTAACACCAAAGTCATTGCCGTTAAGGAATAACCGTCTGTCGCTTAAGTCCATTCTTGCCCAGTTTTCAGGTAAAAGTGTATTAAGGTATTTCACCACATCACCGGTTAATGGGCTTTCTTCAAAGTGCTGATTCTGTTCTTGTTCTGATAGTTTTCTTAGCTCATCAGTATCCATATACAGTTTTTCACCTTGCTTATAAATCTGTACAACCTCAGCCCATATTTGGTCAATTTCATAGTCTGTTAAGTCCTCAAAAACATTTTTAGTTGCTCTGTCAACACGAACATCAATAGGGAAAAATCTTCTGTTACCGGTTGTATCTCGTAAAAATTCGTGTTGGTTAGTTGTGCCGACAAAGATACATTGCCTTTTTCTAACCTCTGTATGGTGTCCGTATGCCGCACGATAAGCGTCCTCTGACTTTGCAGTAAAGTGCTTAACTGCCTCTACCTCATTTCTTCTAAGTGCAGAAAGTTCAGCTATTTCAATAATCCAAAAGCCCTGCAACTGTTCGTATGCCTCTTTGCCTTGAACAGTTGTCAAAGTATCACTAAACCAATGTTTCCCAAGTTTTCGTATAATGTAACTTTTGCCACAACCCTGTGGACCTACTAACACAAGAACATTGTCATACTTAACACCGGGATTAAAAATTCTTGCCACACCGGCAGTAAGCATTTTCCTAGTTGATGCCCTAGTGTATAAGTTATCATCAGCACCTAGGTAATCTATAAACAAGGTTTCTGCCCTATTTATACCGTCCCATTCAAGATTTGATAAATAGTCCTGTACCGGATTGTACTGATTAGCCATACTGACTAAGGTCCATGCGTCCTGAATTGATGCTTTACTTTTAATACCGTATAGGCTTTCTGTATAGTGCCTTAGTCCTGCATCATCTGTGTCAGTCCATTCTCTCTGTTCTTCGTTACTGTCCCAAGGCAATCTACCTAAAGCAGTATGCCGTCTTGTAAAGGAGTTGTATGCCATTTTGCCCTTTAACCTACTATCATTCTTAAAAATCTTTAGGCAATTATCAATTGTGGGCAAGTTGTTGTTCTTGCTATCTGTTGCAAGTTCAAGTATCCAATCATCATTACTTTCTTCACTTTCAACAATACCTTTAAAGTCCTCTGTGCAAGACTGTGTTCTCTCTTTGTGCATTAATAATCTTACTTCTTTATCATTAGAGGCAAAGTCCTGCATAGCTAAATATGAAGGCAATTTTACTGTGGGAGTACCCTCTTTTGCATTATCGTCTAAGTCTAAAAACTTATGTAGCCTTACAAGGTCAAAGGCATTACAAAGTGTTCCACCTGCCGGGTCTGTTGCGTGATTTGAATAGGCAAATTTTCCACCTTCATAAATAACTAACCCTGCTGAGGTACTACCGTTAATGTAAGTGTATCTATCATCATTTTCACAAGGTGAATACACATCAGGTAAAAACTTTTCTATTACATCTCGCACATTATAGGTTCTGCAAAATGCACCTATTACACCTTTTTTTGTGGTTGGGTCTTCTTGCTTTTTTAGTAGTCTTTCTTTGTTCTTAACTGTTCTTGATGAATAAGGCCACTGTGAAACATCTTTCCAATCTGTGTAGGTGCTTAGTACCTTATCAACATCAAGTAATTTATTTTCCGAATGTTTAAATACATATTCACCGTCAATGCTTGTACTTGCCCAGAACATTAACCTTTGAGGCTGGTATGTAGTATCATCAAACATATCAATACCAATATCCTCTGCAATTTTCCTTGCGACTGCCTCATATTCGTCCGGTGTACAATCTCTTGACAATGGAATAAGTAATCTTAATCTTGGTTTTTCCGGTGTATGCTTATGTGTGGAATAAATACAGTAGGTATATTCTGCAAACATATCAACTGTGTCACAAAAATCTTCACTTGCAAAATCTGCGTCAAGGGTAACTATCGAACGGTGGTTTACATTTTCTCTTTTTCTTCTGCCGTTCTTTAGGTTACCGGCTACAAAGCCACCAACATCCTTAATACTGTCTTGTTTTGACTTAGGTAAATTTCTATATTCACCTTGTGTTTCAGGTGTTCTGGTGGTTTTTTCAAGCCTTTTTAGTAACTCATCCCAGGTGATAGTACAGTTCTTCCACAACTTTGTATTTACACTTAAACCGGTTGCAATACTGAATTTTCTAATATCTACCACTCCTAATCTTTCTTATAAAATGGTGTTTCATATGCCTCAGCTTTTAGCAATAATCCTTTAGCCCATGGGATAGGTTCGCCCATTATATCGGCTACTTCTTTTGCTGATGAAACACCTATCGGAACATCCAATATAACTTCATCGTGAACATGGAAATTGCACTTAAAACCTCTGTCCTCCAGCCTGATTATAGATTCAGCTAAACAGTCCCTTGCAAAGCCTTGTACTATATTCTCCACTAACTTTCCACCAAAGGTTTCCAGCCTTTCCCAGGTGTTTTTAGTTTGGTTCATACCCATATATGTAATTGAGGGACTGCCAAACTTGTTTTCTCCTATTTGTGGCTTGACATATGCAAGGCATCTGCCTGATGGTAGTCCTACAAACAGAATTCCTGACTGCTTATAAAATGACACACCACATTTTAATTTTTGTGGTTGTCCCTTAATTGCTAACATTGCAGAGGTTTCGCACTCTTTCCAAAATGATGTTATGTGTCTGTTGGTGTTTCTCCACATATCAACCAAAGGTTGCAGTTCTTCTTCCTTTAGTCCCATTTCTAAAGCACCCATAGACTTTAATGCACCTACAGAACCACCATAGCCAAGTGCAAGTTCTGCAATTTTGCCTTTCTGTCTTAAGTGACCGTTTACACCATGCTTAACTACAGGTACTTTGAACATCTGACTTGCCGATGCACAATAAATGTCTCCACCTTCTTCAAACACTTTCATTCTCCACTTTTCACCTGACAGATAGGCTACTACTCTTGCCTCAATAGCTGAGAAGTCAGACACAACAAATCTGTTGCCTATGCTAGGTACAAAAGCAGTTCTGATAAGCTCTGAAAGAGTGTTAGGTACATTGTAAAGAAGTTCAAACATTTCATAGTCACCGTCAACTACTGTCTGCCTAGCAAGTTCCAAATCTTCAATATGGTTTTGTGGCAGGTTCTGAACTTGAACCATTCTACCTGCCCATCTACCGGTACGATTAGCACCATAGAACTGAAGAATACCTCTTATTTTACCGTCAGAACACACACCATTAACCATAGCCTCATACTTCTTTGTAGAAGTCTTTGAAAGTTCAGACCGTAAAGACAGAACCTTTTTAAGTAGTGGGTCATTACTTTGTGAAAGTATTTCTTTTACTACCTTTTTGTTAAGGCTTTCGTAGGTGTTTCCGGTACGGTTTTCTATCCACTTTTTAAGTTGTGCAACTGAATTAGGGTTTTCAAGTCCCGTTAGCTTTCTTGACAGTTCAAGGCATTTTTCTTTATGAAGTGTACTGTACTGAATAGCATTCTTAGCCATAGTTACATCCACTCCAACACCTCTATCGGTAATTCTTTGGTCATACTCCCACAACCTCTGTTCATTAGGATGTAGTGGAAATTTATCAAGTTTCCTTTTAATTTCTCTTTCAACCACTACATCCTGAATACAGTAGCTCTTGAATATTTCCCACTTTTCTGTGTTGTGTTGTGGCAAGTTTCTTGTTCTGCCACCGTTTGATTTTGTAGCCTTGCAGGGTTTAGAAAAATAATCAATACAAGCCTTACCACTTCTATCCTTCTGTTCCGTAAGCCCCAGCACCTTTGCAACACCGGCTAATGACTTTGGAAGTCCAAGTTCAGCACTTTGTATCATTGTGCAATGCCATTGACTAGGTGGCATATCTATGCCTAGATACTTTTTTAAACAGGTTCTTTCAAAGTTAGCGTTAAAAGCAGTTTTGATTATTTCTTTATTCTGCAACGCTTTAATAATTTCATCAGGGATTTTCTCACCACAAGCAGTATCTACAATCTTTACTTCTTCATTATCAAAGGCATAGGCAAAAAGCAAGATTGTAAAATCAGGTGCATCTGCATAAGCATACACACCTGATTTTAGTAGATTAACACTGCTATAGGTTTCTATATCAATGCTCAACTCTTTCATATTAATCTAGAAAATCGTCTTCATCGTCTGTGATAAGGGCTGCGAAGTCATCTTCTGCTTTAGCCCTACCACCTAATGGTTCACCGTCATCTGTTTTCATAAGGTTGTTAAGACCACAGGCAACACCCTTGTTTCCTTTTGAATTAAAGGCATAGAAGGTAATAGATGCGTAACCATAGCAACCACTGTAGAACTCTGTTGGGTCAATAATAGGTCTGCCTTTACTGTCAACAAGTCCCGGTTTTGTTGTTGCGTTAGCATTAACAAAGTACTTGCCCTTGTAGTTTTCGTCATCTTCTCTTTCTTCGTCACCATCTCTTAAAGGTTCTTTTAGCTTGGCAGGAATTTTGCCACCAAACTTTGAGACACCGGCTTGCTTAGCTGCCTCAATAGCATTTCTAATAGCCTTGATGGTCTTTGTATCCTTCTTGTCAATAAGGATAGAAGTGCTATACTTCTCATCACTTCCGTTAATGCTCTTTGGTTCAAAAACATTTGCGTATGAAAATCTTACCTTGCCTGTGATTACCTTTGTTTCGATATTGTTAGCCATTATTTTATTCTCCTTTGTTTGTAATATTCTTAAAATCTTCTACTGCATTTGCAGTTGAATTTATAGCCGGTCTTTTGTCGTCACTATGTACTAATGTAGGTTTGCCCTGTGGCTTTACCACATAGTCACCTAAAATTTCATTAAAACCTTTTTTGCCTAGAAGTTTTTCCATATTTGATATAGTCTTTATTGACTTATTGAAAATGTCGCTTTCTTGGTACCCCAAGCTCATTAGGTGGTTGCCTATCTCTTCATCAGACTTTGAGTATTTACGAATACTTCTGCCCTCTACTAATTTAAAACCCGGTATTTCTACACCATGGTTAAGTGCTTGATCTAGGGCATAGTCACTAACTGTCTTTACCCATTTGCTGATTTTGTCTGCTTGGTCAATAATATCTGCTATTTCTTCAATAGTAAGCTTTGCAGGTCTTTTGAAGTCATACATTGCAAGTCTTTGTCTTTCTTCGTTATATGCTCTGCATACTGCTCTGGCCTTGCAAAAACTTGAATCACAATGAGGACCTGCAACGCACTCCGTTACATTATCGTTATTGGCTCTCTCTGCCTTCGTCTTGACTTCTTCACCCCAAGCCATTAAACATTCAAAGCTAATAGTTTCTGTGCTGATATTGTCAATTCTAGGCTGATATATAGTCATTCTGATTTGCTTAATATCATAGAGAAAGTCAAAAGCACTAACTGCACCCAGTGCGTAAAGTCGCATTTGTGAATTGTCATTAGCTGACACCCTTACACCTGTACCATACTTTAAATCAATAATTTCAAGTGTACCGTCACCAATAATTACTGCGTCACCTGTACCAAAGCCTTCAGGAACCCACAGAGAAAAGTCAAGTTGCTTTTCAATATAGATTTGTGCATCAGGTGTCTTTCCTTTTGCCTCGTTAAACCTTTCAATTACAAAGTCCTTGTAACTGTCTGTGTAATCGTCCATATCCTCTGTAATTTCAAGGCTCTTGATAGCATTGTGGTACTTAACTCTGTTGTACTGATTTAGTGCAAGTCTTAGCTTTGCCTCACCTAGAGAATGAGCATTAGTGCCTTCTTCTGCAAAAGCTGATGTTTTGTCAGGAAACTCTGATTCCATCTGAATTGAACCGGGACAATTCAGCCACTTCTTACTGCCTGAGGCTGAGAGCCTTGCGTGTACTTCCGGCATTTTTATCCCTCCAATACTTTCATAACTGCGTTGTAGTCATCTTCTTCTAGTTCTGTGACTTTGTGTGCGTTAAACCGTGATAAAATCTCCTTAGCCTTGTCCTTGCCTTTAGCCTTTGCAAAGGTTGCAAAAGCAGTTCTGATGTCCTCAATCTTGTATTGAGGTTCGTCCTTTTCTGCCTTTGGCTCTTCTTTTGGTTCTGCCTTTGGTGGTTCAGTCGGCTTTGGCTTGTCCTCAACTTTCTGTGAACCTCTTGCTACTTTCTTAGGTTCTGCCTTAACTGCCTCTATCGGACCTACTGATAAAGCAAGGTTGCTGATAGATTCAGCAAGATTGTTATTGTCAACAAGTAATGCCTCGGCAAGGTTATTGATAGCTCCTGCTAGTTCATCAGCTTGTATCTTTACTGTAATTTCCATTACTTTTACTCTCCTTTGTAATAAAATTCTTGACTTTTCAATTTCAGTATTTTAAAATGAAATTGTAATATTTTAATATGTTCCGTAATAGGAACACCTTTCAGGTCACTAAGAAACTGCAATTTCTTAGTGGCTTTTTCTTTTGTTTTGGTTTTCCGGTAACTTTTTGCAGAGGGCTAAAGCACCTTTATGCTCTCTGCCAAGTCGCTGGTACTTATCGATATAAGGGCAAGTTGTGTTAAGTTCGCATTTAAAACATTCACACTTTCTGTCCTCGTTCTTATAAAACATTTATCTCACTCCCCCAAAATAAGCATGCTTAGTTCAATGTGAAAGGGTGGAAAGAAATTATTGACGATTTTACTAACACCTGATTGAAACGTTTGTGTTAAATAAATCAATGTGTTATCAAGATTTGATTTGTGCACATATAAGATAACTACAAAGTCAAGATAAGAAATAAAACCATTATGCTCTCTCATAAAGTTAATGACTCTTTTGATGTCCTTTTCTGTGTAAAATCTTCTTGCTAGCTTAATGAACCTTTTTTGATTCATCTTTTTCATTTTCTCTCACCTCCAAAATTAAAATGTCACACAAATATTAAGAACTGCAGCAGCAATCCAATATGTTGCCATTTTGAAATCTTTGTTAATGCCATAGACTATTGCAGCACCTACATCTAAGATAATCAACAATAGTGGAAAAATGTACTTTGTGTTCATACTTCTTCGCCCTCTAGAGTTGTTACAACTTCTTCCGGTTTTGTGCCTAAGGCTTCCTCAAAGCACTTTGTTTGGAAATCATCCTTAGTGATACAAAGGTTTTCCCTACTGTATGCCACCTTGAAATCGTCCATAATATAAGACAATATGCGTGGCAAAACATAGACCATACCAAAGTAGAGAAACGGAAGAAGTAAGAAACCACCATACTTTGATAGTAAATTGATATGTAGCACTAAGGAAACAATGATTGTAACCACTATTGATACTGCCAGTCCTACTGCTTTAATCTTTTCTTTCATCTTCACTCTCCAACTTTCTTAGCAGTCTTGCTATCTGATTTTGGTTTTCCCTAATCATTTCTAGCAAATGCCTTTGTTCGTTCATCACTTCGTTCCAACTATTCTGAAGCCACTTGGTATTATCTGTGTGAGCCTTATTCAGACAACCTATAACACCTATGACTAGAAGTACAAATGCCAGTATAATAACTGCAATAGTGAAACTTCCCACTTTTTTCACTTCCTTTCTTTTGACTAATTCAGTAGTGCTGAATCAGGATGGTTATTCACATAGTCAGTCATACCCTGACTTATTCTTGAACATATGCCATTAATATAGCGTTGTTCTTGTTCTTTTGTCAGATGATTGGTCTTGTTGCCGTTGTGGTCCTTTTCTGCCCACAGCACTTGCTTGCCACCATCATTTACCCATACCCTATAAGCTAACTCTTTTGCCATTTCATCACCTCACTAAAAGTTATGTTGTGCCTTGATTGTCCAATTCATCAATTTTCCTTACATATCTGAAAAAGTCATTCAAATCAAAACTATCAGCTTCTCTTTCCTTTAGAATAAAACCATCTAAAGAAACATATTGAACATAATACTTAATGTTGTGGAGTCCTGCTGGAGAATTTATATTCTTTGGCAGTTCTTTTTTTATAAGTCTTAACTTTATTGGATGAAGTTCTTTTTCAACTTTCATCAATTTCATTCCTCACCTACTTTCATAAGTCCCAATTATGGGCCAGTTGATTTACATTGCTTTATCCCAAATTTATTTGACAAAATACAAAAATATTTGTATTATTGTATTAAATAATTAGAATTTGTGAGGATACTGCAATGGAAAATTTAAATTTTGATACTAAAGCAAATACAGAAGTTACTCTTGACTTATCTAAAGCACAACAATCTATCAATCGTGCTTTGAAAGAGTATTCAGATTTCATAAATACAATTCTTTCTAAAGAATTCAACAAAGTATACAATCGAATTTTTGATAACTTAAGTGTTACTTTGAAAAGGACTTTAGAAGAATTTTCCTGTGAGCTAAATACGAAAGTCCTATTTCCACCTGAAACAATTAAAAGCATTCAAGATTCTATTAATGACAGTTTTAAAAGTTTAAATGTTCCGGAAAGTGAAAAGGAAGTTATCATAGACTTTAGTGATCAACAATTAGAAACTTTAGAACAATCCAATATTCCAATTAATGATTATGTAATTCAAGAGAAATCTACTAAAAATAAAAAGTTATTTACAACTAAGATTTTTCTAGGCTTAATTACTCTTATAACTGCGATAATTCAACTTTTTACTGCTTGTGAAGAAAATCAAACTGCTAAAATTGAACACGAAACTGCTATAATTAATAGAGATAATGTTAAATCTCAAAATAAGTCACAAGATGACCAAATTGAAAAACTATCTGAAATAACTAAAATGCTTATAGAAAGTTACAATGCAGCTACATCTAAATAACTTATTTTTTATTAACATTAGAAAGAATAGAGCAAAGCAATCTTGTCAAGTTTTGAACTTCTGCTTTAAGAGTTTTGAGTTCTGAACTTTGTAACCAAAAAGTAACAGCAATCATAATCCAACAAAGTGATCTTGCTGATACTTCAATTAATGTTAGAATTTCTCCAACAGTCATATTTTCCACCCCCTCTTTATAACTGGATAGATTTAACTCTATTCAGTTTTTTGTTAGGTTAAAAGTTTAGAAAAACTAAACTTTTGGAGTAAAAAAATATGTGGAAATATCTTCTACCTTTAAATCTAAAATATCTACTGATTTTATAATCTCTGTTTGAGAAAAATCACTAGCATTGTTAATTTTCGCAGATAAAGTGTTGTTTGAACAACCTAACTGTTTGGCAAAGTTAAAACAAGTTCCACACTTTTCTTTAATCCTACCTTTTAATTTACTATAATTAAATGCAGTTTCATTAGGCATTGTATTCACCTCCCTCATATAATAAAAAATTCGCTCTTTTATTTATGAGCAAATAAATCTGTAAACGAAACATTAGAGAATAAAGAATAAATAGCAAATGCTTCAGATAACCAAAAATCATTTTTGCCAGTCATTTTACTACTAAATGCTCGTTCTGAAATTCCTAATTGTTCGGCAATTTGCTTTTTCTTAATACCTTTTCTAGAAAATTCTGCTTCTAAATTAGGATAATAAGGTTTTAGGCTCAACTTATCTCACCTCTTGTTTAGTTTTTCTAAACTTAGTATAACCTAAGAAATTTATATTGTCAACATAAAATTTCAATTTTTCTAAACTTTTTCAAAAATTTTCTTGATTTTTTCTAAACTATATTATATAATTCAATCAAAGAGGTGATATTTATGGCTGAGTTTTACAAACAACTACTAAAAGCTATGGATATAAAGGGTATTACTCAAAGTGAACTTTGTAATAAAACAAAAATTCCTAAATCTGCAATGAGCCAATATATGTCTGGTAAATTCAAACCAAAACAAACTCGCACATACTTAATTGCAAAGGCATTAAATGTAAATGAAGCTTGGTTAATGGGATTTGAGAATGTACCAATGGAAAGAGGAACACAAGAACCTACCACTCCAAAGGCAGAAAATATTATTCCCCTACCAAAGACTAAGTTAGTCCCTCTAGTTGGTACTATTGCTTGTGGTGAACCAATTCTCGCTGATGAAAATATTGAGGATTATGTTCCTATGCCAACAGATACTAAAGGCACATTTGCTTTGCGTTGTAAAGGTGATAGCATGATTAATGCTAGAATATTTGATGGTGATATAGTTTTTGTTAGAGAACAACCTGATGTTGAAAATGGGGAAATTGCTGCCGTTCTTATCGGCAATGACGCTACTTTAAAGAAAGTATATAAATACGATAACAGAATAGAACTTCGTCCTGAAAATCCTACCTACAAAGTTATGAATTATGAAGGTCCAGAACTTGAAAAAATCAGAATATTAGGTAAAGCAATTAGTTTTTATAGTAATATTAAATAAAAGAAAAAGCACTACCTTGATGGGAACAAGATAGTGCTTATATGAAAGTAAAGAGTGGTTGTTTCACTTTCAAAATTATTATAACACATTTTGGCATATTATGTCAATACTTAAATGATAAACTTAATAACGATATATTACTAAGTTAAACAAGGTGATAAAATGAACAATTATATTTTAATAGCCGGAGTTAATGGTACAGGCAAGTCAAGTTTAAGAGGTGTACTAGAAGGTCAGAATGTTCTTCTAGGTCACATTATTGATGCAGATGTTATTGCAAAGGAAAACGACTTTGATAACATTAAGGCAGGTAAAAAGGCAATAGAAGAAATAGACTACTGCCTAGACAATAATATTTCTTTCACACAAGAAACTACCCTTGCCGGTCATAGAACTGTACGAACCATTAAACAAGCTAGAAAGCAAGGCTACTATGTTACAATGTACTATGTTGGTCTTAATTCAATGGAAGAAAGCATAAACCGTATTGCTAACAGAGTTAGAAAGGGTGGTCACAACATTCCTTCTGATGATGTTAAACGCAGATTTGACAGAAGAATTAAGTCACTTGGCTCTGTACTTCCACTTTGTGATGAAGTTATCTTTTATGATAACGAAAACGGCTTTGTAAAAGTAGCCGAAATCAAAAATAATAAATTCCAATATTCAAACGGTTATAAACCACAATGGATTGTGGACTATAAAGAGGCTTTAAAATTATAATTTAATGATTTATTTATTGATTTTTTTGTACTCGTATGTTAATATTTTATTGTTTCGAGGTTTAAAATGCTATATTTTTACATTCGAAAGAATATTTATACTAGTCTTGCGTACAATAAATACATATTTTTGATAGGGTGATTATTATGTATGAATCTTTATATAAACTTTTCTACATTGATAAAGATTTATATGAACAAGTATATAACGAAAGAATTAAGTCAAAAAATACTTTTTTCCTAGATTTTGAAATCAAAGGCAACAAACTTTTTTATTTAGAGGACCCTGAGCTACTAAAAAAAATTATTTCAATCGAAGTAATGGATAAAAAAATACAAGAACTTGTGCAATTTCTTCCAAAACTTTCTATAAATCAATTCAGTAGAAGATGTTTAATAGATGAAATCATAATGTCTAATAAAATAGAACGAGTTTATAGTACAAGGCGTGAAATTGATGATATTATCAGCGAAATTAATACTAATTCAAATAAAAGATTTAAAGGACTTGTAAATAAATATATTCTTCTTTTTGATAAAGAAAATATCAAAATAGAAGAACCAAAGGACATAAGAGAAATATATAATGAATTGGCTTTACCGGAAATCATTGAAGATGATCCTGAAAATGCTCCTGATGGTGTTCTTTTTAGAAAAGAAAGTGTTAGTGTGCAGTCTGAAACTGGAAAAATAATTCATAACGGTTTAGCACCTGAAAGCAAAATAATTGAAGCATTGCAAAAAGCCATCAACCTTTTACAAAACGATGACATTCTACCTTTGATAAGGATAGGAATTTTTCATTATCTATTTGGATATATACATCCTTTTTATGATGGAAATGGTAGAACCTCAAGGTTTATAAGTAGTTATTTACTAACAAAATGTCTGCAACCTATAATTGGTTTTAGAATATCATATACAATTAAAGAAAATCTAAAAAGTTACTATGAGGCTTTTAAAATTTGTAATGATCCTAGAAACAAAGGTGACATAACACCTTTTCTATTTATGTTTGTAGATATAGTTGAAGAGTCCATGACACAACTATATAATGCTTTGAATAATCGTAAAAATTTATTAATCTATTATAGTGATGCAATACCATATTTCTATAAAGGATTAGATAAGAAATATGACAATATTTATTATCAATTAGTACAGGCAACACTTTTTTCAGAAAATGGTATCACAATAAAAGAATTAATGGTTACAAATGAATTAAGTAAATCTACAATAATTAGTAGGTTAAATGAAATAAAAAAATCTGAAATATTAATTGAGAAAAAAATAGGAAAATCAAATTATTATAATTTAGATTTAGAGAAGGTTGACCAAATAATAGAAAGTAACAAATAAAAAAAATCGCCCTCTAGTGCTGGAACACTAGAGAGCGACACCATTACACAGGGTGCAATGATACATCAAAATGCAAGTAATATTGTATCATACCCTTGTAAATTTTTCAATATAATTTACAAGGGATTTTTGCACCCTTTTTTAGATAAGAAAGGAGCAAAATAAATGGATGATTTAAAAATCGCAGCTGCTTACATCAGAGTTAGCACGGATGATCAGACAGAGCTTTCACCGGATAGCCAAATTAAAGTTGTTAGAGAATTTGCAAAACAAAAAGGCTATTTGATACCTAAAGAATATATTTTTCGTGATGATGGTATCTCCGGTAGAAAGGCAAGTAAGCGACCTGAGTTTAACCATATGATAGCAGTTGCTAAACAAACCCCTTCCCCATTCTCTGCAATTATGGTGTGGAAGTTTAGCCGATTTGCGAGAAATCAGGAGGAGGCTATTTTCTATAAGGGTATGTTAAAAAAGCGTGGCATTGATGTTATCAGCACATCAGAGCCTATTATAGATGGTCCTTTTGGTAGTCTGATAGAGAGAATTATTGAATGGTTTGATGAATACTATTCTATTAATCTATCCACAGAAGTTAAACGAGGAATGACAGAAAAGGTCAGCAGAGGTGGTGCAGTATCTATACCGGCATTTGGATACGATATTGTTGATAAGAAGTATCAAGTCAACCCTATCAATGCTCCTATTGTTCAAAGAATTTTCATCAAGTACCTTAATGGTGTTGGATGCAGAGCAATAGCCAATGAACTGAATGACCTAGGCATTAAGACAACTAGAGGTAATAACTGGGAAAACAGAACCATTGAATACATATTGCGTAATCCGGTTTACATAGGCAAAATTCGTTGGAACCCTAAGCGAAGAACCAGAAGAAATTATGATGATAAAGATATAATGATTGTTGATGGTATTCATCAGCCTATTATAGATACTGACCTATTTGATAAGGTCCAGAAGAAGTTAGACGAAAACAAAGCAAAATACAGACCCTACATTACTGACAGGCAAAATGGCAAGGAATATATGCTTAAAGGTCTTGTTAAGTGTTCTAACTGTGGTGCTACAATGTCAATGTCTTGCAATGGTTTACAGTGCATAAAATACACTCATGGCACTTGTAAAGTATCTCACTACATTCAACTTAATAAACTAAATGAAGTTGTTATTAATGCTATTGATGATACTCTAAAGAGTGGTGACTTTCAGCTAAAGCCAAAAGAACAACCACACGAAGAACCACAAGAACTGAACATTGATTTTATGATAGAAAAAGAAAATACAAAGTTAAGAAGAATTAAAGAGGCCTATGAGGAAGGTGTTTATAACCTTGCTGAATTTAAGCAGAGGAAAGAGTTAATTGAAAGCAAGATATGTTCATTACAAAAGCAAAATAAGCCACCAGAGCCTAAGCCAGACCACCTTTTAGCGAAGAAAAAACTAATGAGCAGAAGAAAAGAAATTATCTCTACTCTTAAAAGTAAGTCAACTCCTGAAGTGGAAAAAAACGCATTGCTATGCACTTTTATCGATAAAATCATCTTCAATCGTTCCCTATCTTCCGTTGAGTTATTTTTCTGTTTTTGAATTATAACTTTTGGGGTATGGGGGACCTGATGGTGAGCTCGGTGCATCACTTAGATATTTAAGTCAGAGGTACACAATGCCGTTCCCTGAACTTCAAGCAACACTTACCGACATAGGTACAGAAGAACTTGGTCACCTTGAAATGATAGGCACTATTGTTTATCAGCTAACTAAAGACTTAACAGAAGACCAATTAAAAGATGCTGGATTTGATGCTTATTTTGTTGACCATACAACCGGTGTTTATCCTTGTGACGCAAATGGTACACCATATACAACAGCGTCAATGCAAGTAAAAGGTGACGCAATAACCGACTTGCATGAAGATATGGCAGCAGAGCAAAAGGCTAGGTCAACATATGACAACATACTAAGATTTTGTGATGATCCGGATGTTATTGACCCGATTAGGTTCTTACGAGAAAGAGAGGTTGTACACTATCAGCGATTTGGTGAAAACTTACGAATACTGACAGACCGACTTGACTGCAAGAACTTCTATGCCTTTAACCCTGAATTTGACAAAAACTGCTTAAAGAAAAACAGGAAATGATTATATATACAAATAACCCCTCACAATTGTGAGGGGTTTTGTATTTCATAAATCTAATTGAATAC